>Ga0315905_10004294_pt1 | contig 14532 bp, 11 predicted proteins | sample LakEriMetagenome_5_FD_203522 | JGI IMG/M metagenome (GOLD analysis project Ga0315905, IMG submission 203522) | Freshwater fungal communities from buoy surface, Lake Erie, Ohio, United States - Buoy 4 MA121 | ecosystem: Environmental > Aquatic > Freshwater > Lake | place: USA: Lake Erie, Ohio... | reverse complement strand
GTATTGAAGGGTAAAGTACCTTGTGCTGTTCCATTCCAATTGATTACGCCCGCATTGGCAGGTTGTGTGGCCAAAATGAAATCGATAGGTCCAATCAATCCTGTTCCAAACTGTGCTTCAATCACTGCGTCTGAACCGATCACCACCGTCGTAACAGGATTAGTGGGATCTCCAAAAGTAGCGGTACCAGAAATGACTACCCATTGAATAAAATCCGAACACAATCCCGTTCCATCAGACTCCGCAGTAATATTAATGGGCAGATCAATGGTATTACCCGCAAAAAAAGTACCTGTATACGGAGCATTATTGACGGAAATAGGAGTATCCTCTAAAAACACTACACCGGGGCCATTGATTTGTACCGTCAATAAATGTTGAGTAACATCATAACAATCCTCAATTCCTTCGACAACATCATTATTGGAGGTTTCTTCTGGACAACGAGCCAAAATGAAATCTCGCAAGTCTTGAACATTATTTTCCCATGTGGCAAGATTACCTCCCCAACGTGCTATCTGCCTGGGCATTTCGGGGGTAATCACATCAATCATACTGTCCAAAACATGTATCATCGTTTGACAAGAAAAAATACCATTCGATAATTCTGCATATCGCTGCACATAGTCAGCCATAAATTCTGGACTATCAAACATGGCATTTAATACGGGAATATGCCCTTGCCCTCCAACATTACCTTCACCTTCAATTTGACATGGATCGGCAGTGGGAGCTGTACTAGGAACACCCGTATAATTAATGTAATGACCAAAAGTGGCATCATTATCCCAAAGCGCATAGCGCCAACGTTTTGCGTCTCCTAAGGGGTTGTAACCTCTCCACCATGCAGTATTCCAATTCAACCAATCCGTACAAACCGTGTATCCATTCAGAATGAAATAATCAATCAAAGACATAGGATTATACTGTGAAACAGCGTAGGCATAATTGGCTGGATCGGCCATGCTATTGGTTGTACAGAATGTAACAAAAGAATTCCAATTGGCCTGTGGATTAAAGGTAGGCGCTGCGGAATACTCCGCCCATGTACCGCCCCATGTTTTTAAAAAATCTACTTGTCCTTTCGGCTGGTCGTAATAATGTTTCGTAAAATCTGTATCGTCCACCTTTTCCCTTACCTCGTACACTCCCCAATATTGGCCATTGATATACACAATACAGTTCCGAGTAGCTCTCTCATCTAAATGCAAATCACCCAAAATCGAGAGTTGACAAACATACGCATCGCGAATATGGGCTCCGCCATTGGAGAATGGGTAGTTATCATTGGCGGCAGCTTTGAAAATCAACCGATCAAATTTCCCTCGATTACGCTCTGGAAATAAGGCATGATCCACGGTGTTATCGTATCCTAACTCGTCACGAACAATGTAATCAAAGCCCCTTTGTCCGTAGGCATTGGAGTCATTTCCGTGCTCGTTAGAATCCCCATGTGCTTCTACGATAAATGTTCCCTGGGGGTTGAAAAATTCTATATCTGCTAATTCATCTCCATTCCATCCGCCGTCCAATGTAGAACCTGACAAGCTCACCACCATAATTCCATGAGAGTCTGTTCCAAAAAAATAGGTATTGGTTTCAATTAAACTTGGTAAAATGTCGGGATCGGATGAATACACGATCGCTTTCAACACAGAGGTTGTATTCAAATTAATGGGCCCGGAGTATAAAGTACTGCCATTGGTTGGGGTAGTTCCATTGAGTGTGTAATAGATGGTACTGTTCAATTCCGAAGTGGAAATATTGACATTGATAGCGCCTGCATAATATCCCGCTTGAACATCAATATTCGGTTTGGCGGCATAATCAGCAGCAGTTGGACCTCCATTACTCGCGTTCTGAGAAGGATTGGTATGAATCCGCCAATTGTTTGAACCGTCTGGACTACGACCCCAAGAGTGATTTCGTTGATTGGGGCTGTAAAATGAAAACTCAAAAGTTTCTATCAATACTCCGCCTGCATTAGAAAAAGAAAGAGCCTCACCTGCCGTTTGCCGCAACTTAAAATTGGTATTCAGTTGTCCTAGATAGCCCGGATCGTAATCACCGCGGCCAGAAATAAGAACAAGCAGAAATCCATTGGCATTGATCGTTGTTCCAGCCGGAAAAGACCACTTCTGTAAATCCAAAGGATCATCACTGAGCCAAAACCCACCGATGTTCACAGGAGCGCCTGATGGATTGTGTAATTCCACCCAATCCTCATATTCACCGCTGATAACATAATCGTTGTAGTTGGCGAAACATATTTCATTCAACACCACTTGACTTTTAAGCGCAGCAGCGCTCCATATTAAACATGATAAAGTCAGACCAATAATTCCTTTTATTTTCATACCTTGCAAGTATCCACAAAGTTAGACAATTGTAAAGCAAAAAGGTTGCAAATAAAATAAATAAGTGTACATTTGACACCATGCAAAAAACGATGAAAAATTTAATTTTTAGCCTTTTAATGGGAGTTGCATGCATGAGTTGCGGACACCAAAATGGATTGGACTATACCGCTACCGCAAACATCATAAGTTCTAGTGAAACCAATGTGTTAAGACATCCCAATTGGATCAAAAATGCCACCATTTACGAGGTGAACTTGAGACAACATACACCGCAGGGAAATTTCGCTGCATTTGAAAAAGATTTAACAAGATTAGATTCATTGGGAGTTGATATTCTATGGTTGATGCCTATCAATCCGATAGGCCAGTTAAATAGAAAAGGAAGTTTAGGCAGTTATTATTCAGTAAAAGATTACAAAGGAATAAATCCAGAATACGGAACAATCGCTGACTTTGAAAGAATGGTGGATAAAGCCCATTCCTTGGGTATGTACGTGATTGTAGATTGGGTGGCCAATCATACCGCCTGGGATCATCCATGGGTAACCCAGCATCCCGAATGGTACACCAAGGACGCCAGCGGCTCCATTGTTCCTCCCGTTGCGGATTGGTCAGATGTAGCGGATCTAAACTATGATCAACCTGCCTTACGAAATGAAATGATCGAATGCATGAAATATTGGGTAAAGGAAGCCAATATTGATGGCTTTCGTTGTGATGTTGCGATGATGGTACCTACTGACTTTTGGGAATCTGCTCGTGCCGCATTGGATAGTATCAAACCCGTCTTCATGCTTGCGGAAGCAGAGCAAAAAGACCATCACTTAAAAGCCTTCGATATGTGCTACGGATGGGAGTTTTTACATCTTATGAACTCCATCGCCAAAGGGGAGAAAAGTGTAGATGATATAGAAAGTTACATTGCTAAGCGCAATACTGAATTTCCGAAGTCCACTATTCACATGTACTTCACCACCAACCATGATGAAAATACTTGGAACGGCACTGGAGGTGAAAGATATGGAGAAGCCCGCAATGTATATGATGTTTTAGCCTTCACCATCGGAGGAATGCCATTGATCTATTCCGGGCAAGAAGGTGGTGAGGTAAATCGCTTGGGTAAGGCCCATCGTTACAAGTTCTTTGACAAAGACACGATCTTCTTCAATGATTACAAATTCTCCCCTTTGTACACTACCCTTCTCAAGGCGCATCACGAAATCCCTGCCTTGTGGAATGGTGAGGCCGGGGGGACATTCCAAAGAATCCACACCAGCAATAAAAGAGTTTATTGTTACAGTATGACGAAAGGAGATAGCCAAGTGGTGGTCATGCTCAATTTCACTGGTGCGCCTCAAAGTACATCTTTCACAGATGAAATCCCGAGCGGTGTATTCAATAGCATTTTTGATGGTAAAGGCATGGCCTTATATACCACAGGAAATACGCAATTGCCAGCTTATGGCTACCAAGTATTTGTCAAACAATAAACATGCTGAAAATTGGATTGACGGGAGGAATTGGGGCTGGTAAATCCACTGTCGGAAAAGTTTTTCGGCATTTAGATATCCCTGTTTTCCATTCAGACGATGAAGCCAAAACAGCCTATTCCAATGTTGAAATCCAAACTACTCTGCAGGATCGATGGGGCCCCGAGATTATTGACCAAAAAACATTGAGTTTAGAAAAAATTAGTCGCATCGTATTTTCTAATAAAGATGAACTTCACTGGTTAGAATCGATTATTCATCCATGGGTAGAAAAGAAGTGGCTACATTTTGTAGAGGAAAATTCCAAAAAGCCATACTGCATTAAAGAAAGCGCAATTTTATTGACTACTCAAAACAACTTTAATGGAGATGGTATCATTGGAGTAACAGCCGAAATAGGTATTAAAATACAACGAGTAATGCAGCGATCCAATTTGACTCTAGAGCAAATCAGGGCCCGAATGGATCGTCAGTGTTCCGATGAACAATTACTATCCCGATGTCAGTGGGTGGTAAGCAATAACCCCTCTGATGCCCTGATACCCCAAATACTCCGCATTCATGAGGAAATTCTCTTGACAAACTAAATCACACCATTCACATTTCGGTATTCATAACTTCCAAGAGGGACTTCTTCTTTCCGAAGGAAAATGAAGATATTCGTTAAAACCAAAACATATGCCTTCGAAAGCTAAAAGATGGATTTTAATGACGCTCGTGTTTACCAGTATCTATCTATTCATGGTACACTGAGCATTTGTTGAAGGTCATGGCTATATTTGTAGTCTATGAGTATTCAACAAACCCGCATGACTGTCATAGTAGCCGCACTCGGTTATTTTGTTGATATTTACGACCTTCAACTTTTCAATATCGTATCCAAATCGAGTCTACTGGGAATCGGAATTACTGACCCCTCAGCGATTGAGAAATACGATTATATCCTTTTTCTGTGGCAAATGTCAGGTATGTTGGTTGGAGGATTGATTTGGGGATGGTTGGGAGACACAAGAGGAAGGAAAAAAATTCTTTTCGGATCAATTATTCTTTACAGTTTAGCCAATATCGCCAATGCATTTGTCATCAACATCGAAATGTATAGTGCCGTAAGATTCATCGCCGGACTAGGTTTAGCAGGTGAACTAGGAGCCGCCATTACTTTGGTGAGCGAAATCATGGACAAAGAGAAAAGAGGGTATGGCACTATGGTGATTGTCACCATGGGGGCTTTGGGTGCAATTGCTGCAGTATACTTTTCCAAACTGACACTGAGTTTCAGCCCTTTTCAATCTTGGCAAAATGCCTATTTAATGGGTGGTCTTCTTGGGCTGCTATTGCTCACCCTGCGCATTGGCACATTTGAAAGTCAGATTTTTCATCAACATTCTCAGTCCGTTAAACGGGGTAATTTCTTTCACCTATTTCAAAACAAAGAGCGAGCCATCCGTTACTTGTCTTGTATTGCAGTGGGTATTCCGGTTTGGTATTCCGTTGGAATATTGATCAAGTTCAGCCAACATTTTTCTAAACACAATGGAACTCAATCTTCCATTGATATTCCTACTGCTATTGTTTTTACTTACTTAGGTTTATCCATAGGAGATTTATTAAGTAGTTTAATCAGTCAATGGTTAAGGAGCAGAAAAAAAACGATCTTCCTTTATTTGATTTGTGCCGCTATATTCACCCTTGCCTTTTTGTTCGGAAAAGGATGGAGTGCTCATACTTTTTATCTTTTATGTTTTTTAATTGGAATAGGATCTGGCTATTGGGCACTTTTCGTTTCAATGTCCGCAGAATTATTTGGTACCAATGTTCGAGCATTGGTGGCCAGCACCACCCCCAATTTTGTTCGAGGGTCCACCGTACCATTGGTGCTGAGTTTTAAATTCTTGGAAGTTCACTGGGGCATCACATGGGCTGCCCTTGGATTGGGAATCGCAAGTTTTGGGATAGCCTTTTGGGGACTGAAAAATTTGAAGGAATCCTTTGGAAAAGACCTAAACTTTATTGAAAAATAAGCTCCATCGGACTCCTTATTTTTACAAATGCATGAAAGCCTTCTTCTGCAATAAAAACTCTTGCGTCTCTCTAAAATCAGGATCATCAACGCAACAATCGACAGGACAAACAGCTGCGCATTGAGGCTCATCATGAAAGCCCACACACTCAGTACATTTATCCGTAGCGATATAATAGACATCCATGCTTTTAGGAATTTGAAGTCCGTCAGCATCTAATTCGGTTCCTCCGGATAAAGGAGTAATGATTCCTCGTAAACCTGTACCATCGGAATATTTCCATTCTGCTCCACCTTCGTAAATCGCATGGTTGGGACATTCTGGCTCACAAGCCCCACAATTGATGCAAGCATCGGTAATCATTATCGCCATAACTTCTATTCTTTCGTTAATTTCGCGGCGCAAATGTACATCAACGCCATGAGTATCACAAATCTACAACAACGAGTCGCCGCTTTTGTTCAATTGGGCAACTTGATGCAACCCTTATCCACCCTGAGTCCATGGCCTGGTTTTGAGTGTGGCCTGACCGAAGAGGAATATCAACAAGCCCTTCAAGAAATACAACAACAGCACATCTACAATGGATGGTTTACCATAGAAAACACCCAAAAAGCTCTTGCCGCCTGGAGTGCCCAATTACAGGCCTCTTCTATCCAACAATGGCTAGCTGAATATACCATCCCGGAGAATTCCACCCCGCAAACCATCGCTATTATTTGCGCTGGGAACATTCCGATGGTAGGATTTCATGATATCTTTTGCACCCTCATCACGGGAAACAAGGCCTACATCAAACTTTCCTCCGATGACGCCCGATTGATTCCACTTTTTCTTTATATCCTCATCAAGTGGGAACCCCTCTTTCAGCCGCTCATCCAATGGGCCGATGGCAAAATGAGCAATTTTGACAAAGTAATTGCCACAGGAAGCAACAATACACTTCGCTATTTCGAAGCCTATTTCGGAAAATATCCGCATATACTCAGACATTCACGCACCAGCGTAGCCGTTCTAGATGGTACTGAGACACAGGAGGAATTGCTGGCGCTTGGTCACGATATCTTCGATTATTTCGGATTGGGCTGTAGAAACGTTTGCAAGGTGTACTTGCCAAAAGGATACGATTTAAATCAAATCATCGCGGCTCTTTTGCCATTTCAAAGTGTTTCTAAGCACAACAAATACGCTAACAATTATGATTATAACAAGGCGGTTTGGTTGCTCAATAAAGTGCCACTTTTAGAGAATGGTTTCATGCTTTTTAAAGAGGATACCAGCTTGGTAGCACCCACCGCTTCTTTGTTTTACGAACACTATGATGACCAATCAATACTCTTGAAACAATTAGCAGAGCGGAAAAACCAGCTCCAATGTATCGTCGGACATGGGCACACTCCTTTTGGTCAAGCACAATGTCCTCAACTAAAGGATTACGCTGACCAAATAGATACGATTCAATTTCTGATTTCCTAACTATATTTGACACATGAACAAATTGCTCGTCGCTTTATTTACCATCAGCATCATAGCCATTCAGTCCTGCACCACTGATGTCGACCTGAATGCTCCATACAAAAGCACCACGGTAGTGTTTGGATTGCTTGACCCCGACAGCACCTTGCAGTGGATAAAGATCAACAAGACCTTCTTGGGTGATGGAAATAATTTAGATTATGCCCAAATTCGAGATAGCTCAGAATACCGATGGGAAGAGTTCAAATCTTTGGTGTTAGAAGAATATGAAAACAATATTTTAAAAAAGTCCTACCCCGTTTTGGATACGGTGGTAGGAAAAGATCCCTACGGTATTTTTTATGCTCCGCTACAAACCGTTTATTATGTCAAAACTCCCAACAAATTAAATCCTCAACGCACTTATAAATTGGTAGCTGACTTTTATGATCGTGAAGATATTTCAGCCACTACCAATTTAGTGGGCACAGACGCCATAGGTTTTCAAACTCCGCAGCCAGGAACGTTCATTTCCTTGGCGCAATACAATTCTACCAATTTTGACATTAATTACAACGATAATGTGAACGTTAAATGGACTCCAGTATCCAATGTAGAAAAATATGATCTAACCTTGCGATTTACCTTTACAGAAGAGAAATACCAAGAGCAAGATCATATCAATTTAATTTCCTCCACCCCTATTACTTTGGATTATTACATCGGGGCATTTGATGCGGCTTCTTTGGAAAGTCAAGGTGGATATGTTACTGCTGCCTTTGCCGGAGAATCCTTTTTTTCCTTCCTCAAAAATACCCTTCCCGCTGATCCGAAAATCAGAAGGGTGATTGGAAATTTCGACGGATCTAAGACTCGCTGTTTCGAGATTGTTTTGGCCATGGCCAATGATGAATTGAAAACCTATTTGGATGTAAATGCACCTGTTACCGGAGTGATTCAAGAGCGCCCCATTTATACCAACATCACCAATGGTTTGGGACTATTTGGTTCTAGGAGCGCAGTAAAAGTTTCCAATTTAGCATTGTACGGTAACAGCATGCAAATGGGCAATTTATATGCATTCGGATTGGGTGCTTATTGCGCCGGCCTGAATTTCTGTGATCCTGATCCTACTTCCGATTTTTCCTGTCAATAACCAATTGTCGTTGAACATGAGCCGGTAATTGTTCAGGTAAATACATTTTAGAACCCAATGCTGTATAGATGGTATAAGCGGAAATGACCTCCTCATAGGATGGCACGATATTCCTCCATTGACCATCCTTGAACAAAACCTTTCTTTTGGTTTCAAACCAAGCCACTACCTCCGTAATCTCATTTCCTTGTTCATCCGAAACGTCTTGCCATTCAAACCAAGTTTCATACTTTGCTCCGCGCACCAAAATCGTGTCTTTCAATCCCTCCATGGCAGTGGGAAAAACAGGAAACTCTCCCTCGTAGAACTCCGCATCTGCCACTCCCCCAATGATCCATTCATCGGTAAATTTCTTTCCATCCCATCCTACATACACCTCCCCCGAAAAATGTCCACAACTTTCGCCGGAAATAGAAAACCGCAGCAAATCATCTATTCCGGTCAAGCCTTTGGTTCCCACATTCACTAAATCATTCATCAGTGGTTCCTGGATTTTGATTCGCTTTCGATCACATTGCACTCCATCCTTCACCGCCCTCAAGTCGGCTACCCTAACAGGAACATAGATTTCACCCATCTTGATGGAATCCATTGCAGCATAGCTCAACAAGAATTTCATTTTTGAATTCCGCTGACTACCCTCTGTTTTAGCGGTGATTAAGCCACCCCAAATCCAACCGACTATTTTTCCATGTTGTATTTTATACCAATGGCTCTCCACACCACCCGTTTGAAATGTGTGATTGGATTTGAACATCAGCCTCAGTGCGCTTCCTATCGGCAAAGTAAGTAATTTCTCTCCCTGAACACCAGGCAATGACCGAACAATGGCATTTTCCACGGATGAATACGCTACAGAATAATTTCCCAATTGATAAGAGGTATCTGCGATGTAATGCTCGATGAATACGCTGCTGTCCTGTGCCGTTGCCCTTTCAACAGTGAACACCACAAAAAGAAAAATCAGAACTTTTGAAAAGGCGTGCATAAAGTTCCCGCTTCTGTGCTCAGCTCCAATAGATACTCACCGATAGGTAAGCCTTTCACAGTAATGTCCAAATAATTCCCTTTCCACGCCTCCAACCAAGTGTAATTTTCTAGCACTTGGCCGTGCATACTGATAATTCGATACCCCAAAATCGGACTGCCCGTAGTTTTTACGTGGAGCACTTCTGCAGCGGGATTAGGGAAAATCATTACAATCAATTTATTCGGCAATTTTGTGGCATTATTCAACAACAAATAGGCCTTCCAAAAGTCTGGAATACCGTATCCCAGAGCCGTGTTGTGATTGGGATATAGCGATGCAGATTGCTCCACTGCATGAATAATCTCCATATTCGACTTATCGGGAAATGCTTGCCAAAGACAAGTTACAGCACCCGCAATGATGGGAGAGCTAAAAGACGTGCCACTTCCTTGTGCTAAATAACCATTTGGACCCGGGAAATAGGTTAATCTACCCATCGCGGCAATATTAGGTTTAACACTCTCTCCATTCTCAAAACCATAACTAGAAAACCCCGCATGCTCTCCCCAATAATCCACCGCCCCAATACACAAAATGCTGTCTGCATCGCTGGGAGCGGTAATATGATACCAATCGCTATTTCCAGAATTGCCCGCACTGTTTACAATCAATAACCCCTTGGAAGCTGCGATATCCGCAGCGATACTGGCTCTTGATACATCGCCATTCATATCGGCTGGAGTATAATTCATGGTGGTATCATCAAACAATGAATATCCCAAGGAGGAATTCACTACATCGATTCCTAAAGAATCGCAGAGTTCAATGGCCGCTACCCAATTATCTTCCTCAATTCTATATTCAGAAGCCGTGTTTTCTGTTTGCATGAGAAAGTAATTGGCAAGAGGAGCGGAGCCCCGCAATGAATCCTGAATAATCCCTGCCATATGCCCTAAAACGTAAGTGCCATGATAACTACCCTCAAACACATCAGGATTTGAAGGATGTACAAAATCTCTGGTGGCAATGAGCCGACCCGAATTGCGTAATGTTTCAAAAGCTGGCTGAGTATCCAATCCAATCCATCCCGCGTCTAAAACGGCAATATCCATCCCCTCACCCTCCATACCAAAAGCATGCAATCTTGGTAAATTGATCATGTCCAACTGATGAAAAGAAACCCCATAATCAGAGGAATCGGGATGATACAATTCCTTCACTTGGGTATTCGGTTTTTCCCTTGAAACTTTTAAAATATCCGGAGCATTTTTTTTCACATTGAGTACAAAGGGCATGGCCTCTAAGGCCGTTAAGGCCTGAGCGGTGGCGACACTATCTAACCCTACCAACGAAAGAGTCATGGAGTTGAACCATTTGGAGGAATGATGCAAAGAACCACCAGTAGCAGAAAGAACATTTTGTACATACGTAGGATTAACAGGGAGATCTTGTTCCGTTATTGGTATCCCCCATTTCAACCTACGCTCAATGCTCTTCTCACTTAAAAAAGCTTGCGGGAACGATGTAGAATAAGGCGTTCCTGCTTTGTCTGTGAAGCTCACATAATAATAACCTGGAGCATTTTGTGCATTCGAAATCCGTTGAAATATAACACAACAGAAAAAAAATAGATATCGCTTCATTAATTATTCTTGGCCGTAGTTTTTATCATCTTTCCACCTTCCCAAGTCTCCACTCTATCCATCGAACCATCTTTCTTTCTGAATGTGATTTCACCTTCAAAATGTCCATCCAAATAATCCCCCTCGACAGCCACTACCGTATCAACAAGCTTCTGCCTTTCCATGATGCCATTTCGCTTGTCCTCTTCCGTTGCTTCATAGACTTCAAAATGTCCGACATCATAATACTCTTTAAAGGGCCCTTGCAATTTTCCTTTCTCATAAGTACAGAAACGCTTTGGAATTCCTGACTCATAATATTCTTCCACCTCCATATTTAAATAAATTTTCTTCACTATCTCCCCCATGTCATAATGGATTATCAACTGATCTCTGCCTCCATCGTGATAAAAGCGCCATACACTATCCAATATCCCTTTGGTGTAACTTCCTTTCTCTTTGATACTTCCACTCTCGTAATAGGTTGTAAATTCTCCATTTAAATTACCCATTACATAACTTCCTTCCTTGATTTTTTTTCCCTTTTCACTCCATTCAGTGAAAGGGCCGTGTTTTTCTCCGTCCAAGTAATTTTCGTCCACCACCATCACACCTTGGGCAGAAAAAATTCTCACATTGCCCTCTCTCACGCCCATCTTATAATTTTCAATGGTGGAGACCTGTTGATTCGGATGATACAGCTTCCAAACTCCATTCTTCATTCGGTTCCATTTACCCTCCTTCATCGCTCCAACAAATTGGCCTTCCGCCATCAATCCACCTTCTTTGTAAAAAAACTGAACCACATTGACCGTCGTATCCTGAACATGGTTAACCTTGGACATCAAATAACCATCTTGGTCATAAAATTCCCAAACTCCAGAAGGTACACCTTGAGTATAGTATCCAGAGTAATACAGTACAGCCGGTTTGTTTTTATATTGCCTTACCCACAATCCATCGCGCTTTCCTGATGAGTTGATTTTGTTAAAATCTTCCCCGGCTTTGCCCTTGGGCATTTGCAAACCTGGCTGACCTTGCGGATGCAAGATAAAACCCATCCAAAAGATAATCAACAAGGTAAAGAGACGTGTAAATTTCATTTTCTCAAAATTATTCATAAATCTACTATGCAAATATGGTTCTATAACTTAATATTGCAACCGAATATTTCATTTCGAAAACAAAAAAATCATGAAAGTAACAGTAGTAGGCGCTGGAAATGTTGGGGCCACATGCGCTGATGTGTTAGCACACAGAGAAATTGCCAACGAGATTGTATTAGTAGACATCAAGCCAGGTTTTGCTGAGGGCAAAGCTTTAGACATCTGGCAAACCGCTCCTATCAACTTGTACGATAGCAGAACAACAGGAAGCACCGGTGATTATGCTAAGACTGCCAATTCCGATGTAGTGGTTATTACAAGCGGATTACCGAGAAAGCCAGGCATGAGTCGTGATGACTTGATTGCTACCAACGCAGGAATCGTAAAAATGGTTACTGAAAATATCATTGCTCATAGCCCAAATTGCATCATCATTGTGGTTTCCAATCCTTTGGATGTGATGACTTATTGCGCTTATCTCTCTGCCAAGATTGATAGCAAGCGAGTTTTCGGAATGGCGGGAATTTTAGATACCGCTCGTTACAGAGCGTTTTTAGCCGAAGCTTTGAATTGTTCTCCAAAAGACATTCAAGCTGTTCTGATGGGCGGACATGGTGACACCATGGTACCACTTCCGAGATATACCACCGTGGGTGGTATCCCCGTTACAGAATTGATAGACGAAGAGAGTTTAAACGCCATCGTGCAGAGAACAAAAGTTGGTGGCGGAGAAATCGTCAACTTATTGGGCACATCCGCTTGGTATGCTCCAGGTGCCGCAGCGGCTCAAATGGTAGAGGCGATAGTAAGAGACCAAAAAAGAATCTTCCCATGTTGCGTTTGGTTGCAGGGAGAATATGGACTGAAAGACATTTATTTGGGTGTCCCTGTCGTATTAGGTAAAAACGGCGTTGAAAAGATCATCGAATTACAACTGAATGATGCCGAGAAAGCACTTTTGGCAGACTCTGCAAAAGCAGTCAAAGAAGTAATGGATGTTTTGGACAAAATGAACGCCACTGCTTAAAATAAAAATTAAACTATTGAAAAAGAGGTTGTTCTAAAAAGCAACCTTTTTTTTATTCAATAATTTCAGACAATCGCTTACCTACTGCCGTGCCAATGGCAACCCCCATACCGCCCATTCTGACTGCCGCATAGACCTTGTTGGTGATTTTTCTTATGATAGGACCCTTTCCATGGCCCATACCCATTATCCCGCTCCATTGATGGGCAATCGTAAAATTTGCGTGGCCTAATATTCCGGCTAAATGTTCTTGCAAGTGATCAATGATTTGTTCATTTACATCGAGGGAATCAGTAAATTCCTGCGATTTAAATACATCCCGCGCCCCTCCTATGAGCACTTGTTTACCAATACTTCTGAAGTAGATATATCCCTTCCTTTGATGAAAAGAGCTTCCCCATGGATGATCTAAGATTTCATTCGTCACTAGCACCTGATTTCGAGCTGGGATCACATCTAATCCCTCCAGCAATGAAGATGTCAGGCCATTGGTACAAATAATCAAGTGCTGAGGAGAAACTATATGGTCTCGTATGTGCACAGAGCCGTCGTGTAAATTGACTTCATCTACATTCAAGCCATACAATACTTCAACCCCGATGTTCCGACATCGTTCTTGCCAAGCTCCTAACATCTTTGCAGGGTGAAGTACTCCCTCTCCTTTGATTCTGATCACTTGCTGAATGTCCTTAAATCTCCAATGATCACGATCAAATGAAAATGGAAAGTGTCCCAAAAACTGTAAACAATTTTCACTCAAGGTGGACCAATGGTCCATAACCGCCTCCAATACTTGAGCATCTTGGCTTTGGAAAATTTCAAAACCATCATTTTGCTCCCCGTCCATTTGACTGAATGGAATATACTCTTTCAACAATGCCAGGCCTTGCATTCTGAATTGAACTGTCTCCAAAGCCGCATCCCATCCCCATTGCATCGCATCATCTATAATTTCGGATGGACTTCCAAAACAAGCGAAGCCCGCATTTCTACTGGAAGCTCCCGCTGAAATGAAGTCACGCTCCAGCAGGATTACTTTCGCATCTGGAAACCGTTTCTTAATGTGGAATGCACTGCTCAACCCTACAATTCCACCCCCTATGATCAAAAAATCAACATTTTTTAACCGAAAATCCACTTCCCAGTAACTAAAATTCATATATTTACGTTAGAATCATGCGAAGTTACAGGTAAGTACAAAAATTTGATGCTATGAACCAGCACTTAAAATTTATTTTGGCCATGTTTTTTTGTATCTCCTACGGATCAGGTTGGAGTCAAAATAACATTATCAAAATCAATGGAACCTTGCGGGATGAAGATAC
>Ga0315905_10004293_pt1 | contig 14532 bp, 9 predicted proteins | sample LakEriMetagenome_5_FD_203522 | JGI IMG/M metagenome (GOLD analysis project Ga0315905, IMG submission 203522) | Freshwater fungal communities from buoy surface, Lake Erie, Ohio, United States - Buoy 4 MA121 | ecosystem: Environmental > Aquatic > Freshwater > Lake | place: USA: Lake Erie, Ohio... | reverse complement strand
AGGGCTGGGCGGCCGGCACGGAGGCGCCCGTGCGGGGGTTGAACCAGATTTCCAGCCAGTCGGGCAGCTGCGCGAGCGGGCTCTCGCCCGTGCCGCTGGGCAGGTAGGATTGCACCGGCGGTAGTTCAAGCGGCAGGGCGGCTGCGGGCAGGGGTAGCGCGCACTGCCGCGCCCCGTCCTGAACGTAGGTGACCGGGGACTCCGGCAACGGGCCGACGCCCGCGGCGCGGACGCGCGTGTAATCCGCCTCGCTCACCCAGACGATCGGGAAGGGTTCGCCCCAGTAGCGCTGCCGGGAGAAGAGCCAGTCGCGAAGCTTGTAGTTCACCGTGGCTTTGGCGACGCCCTTCGCGGCGAGTTCGGCGGTGATCCGGCGTTTAGCCTCCTCCCACGGCAGGCCATCGTAGCCGGGGGAGTTCACGAGGTGGCCCGCGCCCGTGTAGGGGAGCTTGGCCTCCCCGGAATCGGGGGCGATGACTTGAATGACGGGCAGACCGTACTCCACCGCGAACTCGTGGTCGCGCTCGTCGTGCGCCGGCACGGCCATAATCGCGCCAGTGCCGTAGCCCAGCAGCACGTAGTCGGCGACCCAGATCGGGACCTCCCGACCGTTGATCGGGTTGATCGCGCAGGCGCCCGTGAAGACGCCGGACTTGCCCTTCGCGAGGTCGGTGCGCTCGAGGTCGCTCTTCGCCGCGGCGGCGCGGCGGTAGGCCTCGACGGCAGCGCGTTGGCCCGGGACGGTGAGGGCGTCAACCAAGGGATGCTCCGGGGCTAGCACCATATAAGTGCAGCCGAATAGGGTGTCGGGCCTGGTGGTGAAGACCTTCAGGGGCTCCGTTCGGCCGGGCAGGGAGAAGAGGAGTTCGGCGCCCTCGCTGCGGCCGATCCAGGCCTCCTGCATCCGCTTGGTGGAGTCGGGCCAGTCGACGTCCTTGAGGTCCGCGAGCAGGCGCTCCGCGTACGCGGTGATGCGCAGGACCCACTGGCGAAGATTCCGGCGCTCGACGGGGAAGCCGCCGACCTCGCTCTTGCCGTCTACGACTTCCTCGTTGGCCAGTACGGTGCGCAGTTCCGGGCACCACCAGACGGGGCGTTCGTCGACGTAGGCCAACCCGCGGTGGAAGAGTTGGAGGAAGATCCACTGCGTCCAGCGGAAGTAGCGTGGGTCCGTGGTGTCGATCTCGCGGTCCCAATCGTAGGAGAAGCCGAGGGCTTTGATCTGCCGGCGGAAGTTGGTGATGTTCGCCTGGGTGTTGGTCGCCGGGTGCGTACCGGTCTTGACCGCGTGCTGCTCGGCGGGCAGGCCGAAGGCGTCCCAGCCGATCGGGTGGAGCACGTTGCGACCGCGGGCGCGCTGGAAGCGGGCGAGGATGTCGGTCGCGGTGTAGCCCTCCGGGTGGCCGATGTGCAGGCCGGCGCCGGAGGGATAGGGGAACATATCCAGCACGTAGTACTTTGGCTTCCCCGGGGTCGTTTCCGCCCGGAAGGACCGGTTCGCCTCCCAGTAGGCCTGCCAGTGGGGCTCGATCTCGCGGAATTGGTACTCGGTACAGGAGGTGGCCATCGTCAAAAACCGGCGATGCTGGGTCGTTTCGCGCTCCGGTCAACCTCCGCCCTCCGCAGGGCCCGGGGGCGCGAGCCCGCCGTTGACGCGCGGGGACGGAGGCGGTTGCGTCCGCCCGATGCGTTCCCCCCGGACCCTGTCCCGCACGTGCGCCCCTGTGCTGCTGCTCCTCGCCGCGGCCTCTCTGCCCGCCGCCGAGCCGGCCCCCGGCTCCCGCGGCGCCACGCTCTACGGGGCTCACTGCGCGATGTGCCACGGCGTCGCCGGCCAGGGCTTCTCCGGGGTCTATCCGCCGCTCGCCCAGTCCGACTGGCTCGTGGCCAAACGGGACGGCGCGATCGCCGCGGTCACGGCCGGACTCAACGAGGAGATCACGGTCAACGGCGTGACCTACCGCGGCCAGATGCCCCCGCAGATGCTCGACGACGCCGAGGTGGCGGACGTCCTTACCTTCGTCCTCAACTCCTGGGGCAACCCCGGGGGCGAAGTGCGGACCGAGGACGTGACGCGCGTGCGGGCGACGACCCGGTTCAAGACCTTCGAGGACCTGAAGAAGGCGGCGGACTACCGCCCGCTCCCCGCCGCGCCCGCGGGCTTCGAACTGAAGGAACTGGTGCGCCTCCCAGATTTCGGGGTGCGACTCGCGAGCGACGGCAAGGGCGGCCCGCTGTACGTGCTCGGTCAGGCGGGCGGCGTCTGGCGGGTCGAGCCGGACACCGGCAACCTCCGGCAGATCCTCTGGCCGCGGGACTTCGAAGGACTCCGCCCCGAGGCTTTCCAGACCCTCGGTATGGTGCTCGACGGCGAGGGGCGACTCTGGATTTCCGTGAACCAGCGCGTGGCCACCCGGCCATTTGAGACCAACGAGGTCGCGATCTTTCGGACCACGGCGGTGAGCCCGGAAGGCGACCCGATCAAACCGCGGGCTTGGTTCCGGACCTCCTACCCGTGGGGCAACAACTGGTTCAACCACGGCATCTCGGACCTGCGCTTCGGCCCGGACGGCCAGCTCTACGTGAGCAGCGGCTCCCGGACTGATGCGGGCGAGGCGGGCACTTTTGAGCAATTCTCGAAGATCGGCGAGACGCCGATCACGGCGGTGATGTGGCGGATGGACCCGAAGGCTGCCGAGCCGCGCATCGAGGTGATCGCGCGGGGCATCCGTAACGCCTGGAGCTTCAACTGGGACGGTGCCGGCAACCTCTTCACCGTCTCCAACGGCCCGGATGCGCACGCCCCCGAGGAGATGGATCACATCGTCCCCCCCGGTTCTGGCGAGGAGCCGCGGCACCACGGATTCCCGTATCAGTTCGGCGACAAGCCGGCGGGGCACGCTTGGTACCCGCACACGCCCGCCGCGCCCCCGGGGCTCAAGTTCATTTTGCCGGTCCTTAATCTTGGCCCGGCGGGAATTATGTACGGTCAGCCGACCAGCACCTTCAACGCGCACAGCTCGCCCACCGGCCTCGTCTGGCTGGGCGCCGGCTGGCCGGAGGCGGTGCGCGATACCTTTCTGGTCGGGCGGCTGGGCAGTTTTGTGATGGGACCCGGAGCCGACGAGGAGCACGGGTTTGACGTGCTGCAGATGCGGATGGAGCGCCGCGCGGATGGCTCGTGGGCGGCCCGCACCACCTCCTTCCTTGCCCCGCTCGGCCGGCCGATCGACCTCCTGCCTGCGCGGCCGGGGCTGCTCTACATCCTCGAATACACGCGGCCCACGGACCTGAAGGGCCGCGCCGGCTGGCTGCCGGGCCGCGTCCTCGAGCTCCGCGCCACCGCCAAGAATTGAAGTCGGGACCCGGCGGCTTGCGCCCCGGGCTCCGGAACGGCCAGCCTCGCCCGATGCGTTCCTCCTCCGAGCTCGTCGTCGGCTTCGACGCCGACGACACCCTCTGGCACAACGAGAATATCTTCGAGCACACCCACGAGCGCTACCGGGACCTGCTCGCGCGCTACCACGACGCCGCCACCGTCGACCGCACGCTCTTCGCGACGGAGATGCGCAACCTCGAACTCTACGGCTACGGGGTGAAGGGGTTCACGCTTTCCGCCATCGAGACTGCGATCCAGCTCACCGAGGGACGTATCTCCGCGGAGGAAATCCGGCGCCTGATCGAGCTCGGCCGCGAGATGCTCGCCCATCCGGTTGAGTTGCTGGAGGGGGTCGAGGAGACCCTGGCCCAACTCGCCGGCCGGCACCGGCTCCTGCTGATCACCAAGGGCGATCTCCGCGACCAGGAGCGCAAGCTCGCCAAGTCGGGTCTGGCGGAACGCTTCCGCGCGGTGGAGATCCTCTCCGAGAAGGACGAGCCCTCCTACGCCGTCGTCCTGCGGCGGCACGGCGTCGACCCGGCGCGCTTCCTGATGGTGGGAAACTCGCTCAAGTCGGACATTCTGCCCGTCCTCGCGCTGGGCGGGGCGGGCGCGCACGTGCCCTACCGACTCACGTGGGCCGCGGAACGCGCGGAGGCGCCCCGGGCCCAGGGGCGCTTCTACGCGCTAGAGTCAATCCGTGCCGTCACCAGGGTGGTGGCGGCGCTGGCGGCGGAACGGGCGTGAGCCGGTCGCTGGTCTCTCGCCGTTAGGCGGGAGTGGCCTTGCGGCGGTCGGGCAGGGCGCGGTTCGCGACCTCGGCGCGTAGGCGTGCGACGCACGCGTCGGTGGTAAGTACACCCTCGTCGCCGCGGGCGCGGGAACGGACCGACACGCCGCCGGCCTCCGCCTCCTTTTGGCCGAGGACCAGCGCGTAAGGCACCTTGTCGATTTCCGCGCGCCGGATCTTCGCCCCCAGCTTGTCGCTGTGCTCGTCGAGCGTCGCCCGCAGCCCCTCGGCCCGCAGGCGGGCGAGCAGCGCCCGTGCGGGCTCGATGGTCTTTTCGCTGATCGGGAGGATCCGCACCTGCTCCGGCGCGAGCCAGAGCGGGAAGTCGCCCGCGAAGTGCTCGATCAGCACCCCGCAGAAACGCTCCATCGAGCCGAAGGGGGCGCGGTGGATCATCACCGGGCGGTGCGGCTGGTTGTCTGCGCCGATGTAGGAGAGGTCGAAGCGGATCGGCAGGTTGTAGTCGACCTGCACCGTGCCGAGCTGCCATTCGCGGCCAATGACGTCGCGGACGACGAAGTCGATCTTTGGGCCGTAGAACGCGGCCTCGCCCGGCTCCTCGGTGAACGGGACGCCGAGGGTGCGGGCGGCGGCGCGGCAGGCTTCCTCCGCCTTGTCCCAGTTGGCCGCCTCGCCCGTGTACTTGTTGGAATCCGGGTCGCGCAGCCCGACGCGGACGCGGTAGTCGGCCATCCCAAGGGTGCTGAGCACGGTGCGCACCAGCGACAGGCAGCCGAGCACCTCCGCGGCGACCTGTTCCTCGGTACAAAAGAGGTGGGCGTCGTCTTGGGTGAAGCCGCGGACGCGGGTCATTCCGTTGAGCTCGCCGCTCTGCTCCCAGCGGTAGACGGTGCCGAACTCCGCGAGCCGTACCGGCAGGTCGCGGTACGAGTGGGGCTGGGAGGCGAAGATCTTGATGTGGTGCGGGCAGTTCATCGGCTTCAGCATGAAGCCGTCGAGCAGCTCGGCATCGGGGCGGACGCGGTCGGCCGTGATGGTCTCGCGGCCGGTACGGGCGTTGATCTGTTCCCGCAGCTGGCCGGACACGGCCTCGAGGCGAGCGAAGACTTCGCCGCAGGGGCAGTTTTCGGCGACCATCCGCGCGAGCGCGTCGCTCTCTAGTACCGGGGCGAACTGCGCGTCTTTGTAGTACGGGAAGTGCCCCGAGGTCTTGTAGAGCTCTAGTTTACCGATGTGGGGCGTGAAGACCTGCGCGTAGCCCTGCTTGCGGAGCTCTTCGCTGATGAAGGTCTGGAGTTCTTGGCGAATGACGGCCCCGTTGGGAGTCCAGAGGATGAGCCCTTGGCCGACCTCGTCGTCGATGTGGAAAAGTTTCAGGTCACGCCCAAGCTTGCGGTGATCGCGCAACCGCGCCTGCTCAAGCTGGTGGAGGTGCTGGGCGAGCTCCTCCTTGTTGGCGAAGGCGGTGCCGTAGATGCGCTGGAGCTGCTTGTTGCGCTCGTCCCCGCGGTGGTAGGCGCCGGCGATGGAGAGCAGCTTGAAGGCCTTCAGCTTGGAGGAGTACCGGACGTGGGTGCCGGCGCAGAGGTCGATGAATTCCCCGTTCTGGTAGAACGAGATCTTCTCGCCCTCCGGGATGTCGGCGAGGCGCCCGAGCTTGTAGCGCTCCTGGCCGCGGGCGCGGATGATCTCCACCGCCTCCTCGCGGGAGACTTCCTTCCGCAGGAAGGGCTGGTTCTCGTCGGCGACCTTCCGCATCTCCGCCTCGAGCCGGACCAGGTCCTCCGCGGTGAAGCGGTGGTCGAGGTCGATGTCGTAGTAGAACCCGGTGTCGGTCGGCGGGCCGATGTCGAGCTTGGCCTCGGGGAAGAGGCGGAGCACGGCGGTGGCCAGCACGTGCGAGCACGAGTGGCGGATCTCTTCGAGCGGTGTCATCGGCATAAGGGTCGCGCCGGCGCACGGTTGCCGGCCCGCGGGATGGGAGAGCGCCCGCAAAACGCCGGGGTGTCAACGCGCCGTCGTGGGCGCGGCGTCACTTCCGGACCGGTTCGAGCGACCAACCGTTCTTGCGGTCTAGCATCGCCCAGCCCGCCGCCGTGAGCTCGGCCCTCAGCGCGTCCGCCGCGGCGAAGTCGCGGGCCTGCTTCGCGGCCCAGCGTCGCTCGGCGAGGGCCGTAACGGCGGCGGGGACGGCCGCGGTGGGGGCGCGGGCGGAGAGGTCGAGGCCGAGGGCGAAGAGGGCGCGGTCGAAGCCGGCGGCGTGCAGGTCCGCCGGGGCGGTCGCATTGAGCGCGGTGAACAGGGCGCCGAGGGCGCCGGGGAAGTTGAGATCGTCCGCCAGCGCGGCGAGCACGGGCACGGAGACGTCCACGGAGCCGCCGGAGCCGGGGATCGCCGCCCGGGCCGCGCGCAGGGTGCGGAGCGCGCTCGCGGCCGCGTGCAGCGAGTCGAGGGTGAAGTTCAGTTGCTTGCGCGGGTGGCCCATCAGCAGCGCGTACCGCACGGCCATCGCCTCGTGCCCCTTGGCGACGAGGTCGCGCAGGGTGTGGTAGTTGCCCTTGCTCTTGCTCATCGTGGTGCCGTCGACGAGCAGGTGCTCGCTGTGGTACCAGTGGCGCGCGAACGGCACGCCGTTGCAGCACTCGCTCTGCGCGATCTCGTTCTCGTGGTGCGGGAAGAGCAGGTCCACGCCGCCGGTGTGCAGGTCGATCGTGTCCCCCAGCAGCGCCTTGCTCATCGCGCTGCACTCGATGTGCCACCCGGGGCGCCCGGCCGCGGCGGTGCGGGGGCCGGGCCACTGCACCGTCCCGTCCTCCTCCGGCTTGTACGCCTTCCAGAGGGCGAAGTCGGACACGGAATCCTTGTGGTCCGCGTCCGCGACCGCGTTGGTCACCTTCAGCTCGCGCTCATGGATGCGGGACAGCCGCCCGTAGTCCGGGAACGTCGCGAGTCGGAAGTAGACCGAGCCGTCCGCGGCCCGGTACGCGTGGCCCTTCTCCATCAGGACCTCGATCATGTTGACCTGCTCGCGGATGAACCCGGTGGCCGTGGGTTCGGCGTGGGGCCGCAGCAGGTTCAGGGCGGCGCAGTCCTCGTGGAAGATCGCCGTCCAGTGCCGCGTGATCTCCGCCAGGGGCCGGCCCTCCTTGCGGCTCTGGGTGATGGTGCGGTCATCGACGTCGGTCAGGTTGCGCACGTGGCGGACCCGTTCCGCGCCGAATTCCAGCTCCAGCAGGCGCCGGAGGACGTCGTTCACGACGAAGGTGCGGAAATTCCCGATGTGCGCCGGCGCGTAGACGGTCGGCCCACAGTTGTAGAACCGGAAAATGCCGTCCGGGTGGGACGGCTGGAGTTCGCGGGTTTCGCGGCGGAGCGAGTCGTGGAGTCGGAGGGCCATGGCGGGCGCGGGGTTCCACGATGGCGGCAACCGCCGGCGCGTTTCGACACCTTTTTTGCGGTTTGGCGTGCATCCACGGCCCCGTCCCGGTTAATCCGGGGGGGTGATGAGCCGCCCACCCGCCCTCGAGCTTGCCCAGCGCCCCCGCCGCCTGCGGCGCTCCGCCGCCCGCCGCCTGATGGTCGAGGAGACCGTCCTCCGCCCCGCCGACCTCATCGCCCCGCTCTTCGTCGTCGAGGGCGATGCCCCGCCGGAGGAGATCGCCTCGATGCCCGGCGTCTTCCGCCTCAACCTCGCCGACCTCGTCCGCGAGTGCCGCGAGCTCCACGCGCTGGGCGTCCCCGCGGTCGCCCTGTTTCCCAAGCTCGACCCCGCCCGCAAGGACGACACGGGCACCGAGGCCCTGAATCCGGAGACGCTGGTCCTCCGCGCCGTCCGGGCGGTGAAGGCCGCGCTGCCGGACCTCGTGGTGATCACCGACGTCGCCCTCGATCCCTACACGAGCCACGGCCACGACGGCGTCCTGACGGCCGCGCGCGACGACGTGGACAACGACCGCACCGTCGCGATCCTCGCCGAGATGGCGGTCCTGCAGGCCCGGGCGGGCGTGGATTTCGTCGCCCCGAGCGACATGATGGATGGCCGCGTGGGCGCGATCCGGCGGGCGCTTGACGCGGCCGGCGCCACGGACACCGGGATCCTGGCCTATTCCGCCAAGTACAATTCCGCGTATTATGGGCCGTTCCGCGACGCGGTCGGCAGCGCGCAGGCGGCGGGCACGCGGCTCCTGAGCAAGGCGACCTACCAGATGAACCCGGCCAACCGGCGAGAGGCCGTCACCGAGGTGCTCCTCGATGACGCGGAGGGGGCCGACATCCTGATGGTGAAGCCGGCCGGGCTCTATCTGGACATCATCCGCGACGTGCGCGAGGCGACGCGGAAGCCGGTGGCGGCGTACCAGATTTCCGGCGAGTACGCGCAACTGCAGGCGGCGGCCCGCCTCGGCTGGCTCGACCTGGCGCGTTGCCGGCGCGAGTCGCTCATCGCGATCAAGCGGGCGGGCGCGGACCTGATCCTGACCTACTTCGCGAAGGAGATGGCGCGCGAGCTCCGGGGCGGATGAGGCCGCCCGGGAGGGTCGGAGCTCAGAAGTCGGTTACGACCGTCATCCGCCAGGAGCGCGGCGCGCCCCAGGAACCGGTCGTGGTGGTGGCGGAGAGGTAGTAGTCCTTGTCGAAGAGGTTGCTGACGTTCAGGGAGATGCTGGTGGGCCGCCCCATCAGCGTCGTCTGGTAGCCGGCCAGGAGGGTCGCGAGGGTGTAGCTCGGGGACCAGAGGGGGAGCACGGGGCCGCCCTGAACCGCCGTGCCGTTGCCCCGGTACGTGGGTTCGCGGAAGTTGGCGCCGCCGCCGATGAAGGCGCCCTTGAGGGGTCCGGTGGAAAAGGTGTACCGCGTGAAGAGGTTGGCGCGCGTCTTGGTGTAACCTGCATTCGGCACCCCGTCGGGGATCGTCAGGAGGAACGCATCGAGCAGCGGCGTGGCCTTGCCCAAGGCCTTGGCCTCGGCCTGGAAGCCCTTCAGCAGGGGAGCCCGGTTTTCCGTGACCACCTTGTTGGTGGCGGCGTTGAGCATCAGGCGCCAGTTGCGGGTCAGGTTGGCGACGATCTCGAACTCGTAGCCCTTGGTGGTGGTGGTCTGGTAGTCCTGCCCGGTGGGATTGAAGGTCTCCGGGAAGATCGCCGCGACCTCGTCGCGCACGCCGATAACGGGAGCCGGGTTGAAGCGGGCGTTGGGCTGATAGTTGTCGTAATAGGTCGTGTTGAATTCCACCCGGCCGCCGAAGAGCGTGAAGCGGGCCGAGTAATCCTCGCCCTCGCCGACCGGGATGCTCTGCCGCACGCCGGGGTTGTAGGTCAGGTTGCCCTCGCCGACCGAGATCCGGAACGACTGGGCGCGGTTGTAGGAGAAGGCGATGTTCTCGTTGGCGCGGAGGACGAGGCCGTAGTTGGCGCCGTCGACCTTGTACTGGACGAAGGCCGGGTTGGGCGCGAAGGCGTCGGGGATGAGGCGGTTCTCCCAGGTGTTCGCGATCGGCTGCGGCGCGCCGACGAGCGTCTTCATGTTGAAGTGGTCGCGACGGTACCCCACCAGCGTGTAGAGGTGGTTCTTGAGGTAGCGGCCGGACGCGCCCACGCCCCAGCTGGGGGTGTAGAACCGCCGGTACACGATGTTGCCGCCGGCGGGCACGGCGTTCGAGAGGTCGGGGAACCAGTTCGAGACGCCCGCGACGGGGCCGAGGTCCCCGGTCAGTTCGCCGCCATCGCCGTCCGCCAGGTAGAAGCGGCGCATGAAGCGGTTGTTGGTGAACGTGGCCCGGTTGGCGGTGAAGGCGGCCTGCGTGCCCGCCTGGCTGACGGCCCCGACGAAGAGCGGGTGCGCCGGATCGACGTACTCGCCCCACTTGGGCTTCTTCTGGCCGGGGTTGTCCTGGTGCTGCTGCACGTTGAGGACGAGTTGCTGGTGCATCCAGCGCGTCTCGAGGTCGTAGACCGCGGACAGGCGCAGGTCGCGCACGATGTTGCCGTTGAGGTTCCGCGTGCGGAAGTACTCCGTGTAGAGCTCGTTGAAGCGCGGGTTGGCGCGGCCGTCCGGCAGGGTGGGGGTCAGGTCGCGGTACACGTTGCGCGCCGCCGCCACGTTCCACTGGTCGATCTGCTGCTGGTAGAAATTCGCGGAGAAGAGCAGGTTGAGGCTGCGGCCGACCTTCTGCTCCACGTCGAGGCTCACCGAGCTGTAGGCGTTGTAGTAGGTCGAGTTCGGGCCCGCCACCTGCCAGGTCTTCGGGAGGATCCCGGGTTCGACCAGGGTCAGGTTGCTGCCGGCGCTGCGGCGGGTGCCGGTCGCCCGGTAGACCTGCTTCGTCGCGGGGACGTAGATCACGCCGGCGCCGTTCGCGAGGGTCGTGACCGTGTTGAAGGAGAAGCTGTCGATGAAGAGCCCTTGGGCATTGACCGAGTCGATGCGCGACTTCTCCGCCATCAGGCTGATCGAGGTGGTCCGGAACGGCCGGTAGGTGACGGCGCCGTAGAGGCCGACGAAGTCGCGGCGGACGTGGCGGATCCACGAATCGTTATCGGACGCGACCGCGGCGAAGCGGAGCGCGACCTGGCTGCCGAGGCGGCGGTTGAGATCCAGCTCCGCGCGGCGGAAGCCCTCGCTGCCGAACATCACCTTGGTCTTGGTCACATTGCGCGTGAAGAGACCCCGCTTCGTGATCTGGTTGTTCGCCCCGCCGAGGTCGGCTTCGCCGTAAAGAAATGCGTTGGGCCCGCGCAGCAGTTCGACCCGCTCGGTGGCGAAGGAGTCCATCGGCGAGTACCAGATCCAGCCGTTGCGCATCGCGTAGTTGTTGACGATGCCGCGGAAGATGAGGCGGTTCGAGAGCGCCGGATCGGGGTTGTCCTCGCCCGTCACGAACCACTTGGAGGCCTCGTTCACGTCGATCACGGCGAGGTCCTCCATCAGCTGGGAGTTCATCACCGAGATGGAATTCGCGACGTTCTTCAGCTCCTGCACGGTGCGGAGGCCGGAGGTGGTCTGCATCGACTCGTAGCCGATGTCCTTGCCCTCGTTGACGGTGAACACGGAGAGCTGCACCGCCTCCTCGGGGGCGGGCGGGCGCGGGGCGGGCGCGGTCTGGGCGGGGAGCAGCGGGGCAAGCGTGGCGGCGAGTAGGAGGACGCGCGGGAGGGGGGCTAGGCGCATGGGACGGAGGTGTTGCGGCGGATCCAACCCGCCATGGCACGGCTGCGGCAAGCGCATTCCCGGCGGCGGATCGCCTCGCCTTTCACCGGCGCAGCGCTTCAACAAGCGCGATGAACCGCCGCCATTTCCTCACCCATTCTGCCGTCGCGGCCGCTGGGTCCACCTTGGTCCCGGCCTTCGCCGCCACCCCTGCCGCTAAAGCCACCGCCGGCGAAGGACCGTACGCGCCGGGCCCCAAGCCAGCGCCCGTGGTCAAGCCCGGGGAGTTCGTCTTCGCCGCCGCCCACTTCGACCACAACCACATCGCCGGCCAATGCAGTGCGCTCGCCGCCGCCGGCGGCACCCTAAAATGGATTCACGAGCCGGATGTCCGGAAACACGCCCCTTTCCTCCAGCGCTACCCTGGGGTGAAGGTAGCGCGCGCGCTGGACGAGATTCTCGCTGACCCGGAGGTGCGGCTCGTCACCGCCGCCGCCGTGACCTCCGAGCGCGCCGCACTCGGTGTCCGCGTGATGGAGGCGGGCAAGGACTACTTCACGGACAAGGCCCCCTGCACGACGCTGGAGCAACTCGCGGAAGCGCGGCTGGTGGCGGCCAGCACGGGGCGGAAGTATTTCACCTACTACGGGGAACGGCTCACTTCTGAAGCGGGGATGTTCGCCACCGATCTGGTGGCCGCCGGGGTGGTCGGCCGGGTGGTGCAGGTCGTCGGGCTTGGCCCGCACCGCCTGAACAAGGCCACGCGCCCCGCCTGGTTCTTCCAGCGCGAGAAGTACGGCGGCATCCTCTGCGACATCGGCAGCCACCAGTGCGAGCAGTTTCTCACCTACGCGGGAGCGCGCGACGCTACGGTCACGCACGCCGCGGTGGGTAACTTTGCCAACCCCGACACCCCGGAGCTGGAGGACTTCGGCGAGGCCTCGTTCGTGGGCGACAACGGCGCGACCAACCAGATCCGGGTCGATTGGCTCACGCCCGACGGACTCTCTAACTGGGGCGACGGTCGCACGTTCATCCTCGGTACCAAGGGGTTTATCGAGTTGCGCAAATACGTGGACCTCACCCGCAATCCCAAGGGGGGCGAGGTGTTCATCGTGGATGGACGCGGCGAGTACCGCGTCGACGTCACCGGCCGCGTGGGCCACCGCTTCTTCGGGGAATTTATCCTCGATTGCCTCAACCGCACTGAAAAGGCCATGACGCAGGAGCATGCCTTTAAGGCGGCCGAACTGTGTCTGCGGGCGCAGGCGGCGGCGCGCCGACTCACGGGGTGAGCGGCGCGCGGGCGCTCAGAGGTACTTCACGTAGGCGACGCCGCGCGCGTCGACAAAGTGTAGGCTCCCCGGTTCCACCTTCACGAGCCGGACCCCTAGGGTTCGGTCAATCACGTCGTTCACGCGGTAGACCCGGTCGTTGATCAGCACGCGGCTGTCTTCGCCCAGCGCGCGGACGCCGGCGACCCGTAGCGTCCCGATAAACGCGGTGATTTTCTCGTCTGGCCGGGCGGGCGCCGGCGCGGCCGCGGGGGCAGCAGGGCTGGCGGGGGCCGCAGTAGCCGCTGGTGTTACGGACGGGGTCGTTGCGGTCGGAGCGATTGGCTCAGGACGGAGCGAAGGGGGGGGCGCGGGCGCGGCTGGGGCGGGCTTCGCCGGGGCGATGGTCGCGGGCGCCGCCGGCTGGGCCGGGGAGGCGGCGGCCGCATTTTTCACGGGAGCGGAAGTAGCGGCCGGCATGGGCGGCGGCGAAGGAGGGGTAACTGCGGCGGGCGGCACTTCGGCTGGAGCCGGGCGGGCGGCCGGCAGGACGGGTACGATGGCCGGGGCAGTTGCGGCGGGGGCGGTGGTCGCCGCGGGACGGGCGGCCGGGGCGACGGCGGCGGCCTTGCGCGGTGGCGCGTCCGGAGTGGTCCAGAAAAGCGTGAACGCGACCGAGAGGACCACCAGCACAAGGGCGCCGCTGCCCAGCACCAGCAACCAATGCTGGGCTGGCGTGCGAGCCTTCGACCGTCCGGAGGGACCGGCGCCGAGGGCGTCCGTCGGCGCCAGCGGATCACGATCTCGCTGGGCCTTTTTGAGGGCGTCGTTGATGAGGCTCATATCGGCGGAGAGGGGGACTTCAATCGACGAGCTTGGCCATATCCTGGCGCGCCCGGCGGACGTCCCAGTAGTTCACCTCGTCTGACTCGCGCACGAAGGCGGAGAGGAGGGCCTTGTCGCAAAGGTTGTTCACCACGCGGGGAATGCCGCGGCTGCCGCGATGCACCGCCCAGAGGGCCCACTTGGTGAAGTGGGGCCGTCCCGCGCCGCCGGCCAGCGTGAGTCGGTGCTGCACGTAGTGGGCGACGTCGGAACGCGAGAGGGGATTGAGCTCGTAGTGCACCAGAATGCGCTGCCGAAGCTGGCGGAGGTCCTCCCGGCGCAGCACGTCCTTCAGCTCGGGTTGCCCCATCAGGATAATTTGCAGCAGCTTCTGCTTCTCGGTCTCGAGGTTCGACAGCAGGCGGATCTGTTCGAGCACCTCGAACTTCAGGTTCTGGGCCTCGTCGATGATGACAACGATATCGCGGCCGCGCTCGATTCGCTCGAGGAGCACCCGGTGGATCTGGGCCACGAGGTCGGTCTGGCTCCGGGCGATCTTCTCCTCGCCGAGTTCCTCGAGGATCGTCCGCAGCATCTGGGTCTCGGTGATGCGCGGGTTGAGGATGAGCGCGGAGTCGAACCGTTCCGGATCGAGTTCGTTGAGGAAGCGGCGGCAGAGGACGGTCTTACCGCAGCCGACCTCTCCCACGAGGACGATGAAGCCCTTGCGTTCGCTGACGCCGAACTTCAGGTGCTGGAGCGCCTCCTGGTGGGTGGGGCTCAGGTAGAGAAACTTGGGATCGGGGGTGATGTTGAACGGCATCTCCCGGAATCCGTAGAAGCTCTGGTACATTTTGGGGGCGAGGCCCGGACCGTGGCCGTCGGTTGCGCAAAACGCACGAACAAAGATGGCGGCGGCGGCGGGCAATTCTCCTTTACTCAAACGCGGCGCGCGTGGTTCAAATTAGGGGCGTGAATTCCCGCCGGGCCATCGCCGCGCTCTACGCCGTGCTGCTGGGCCTGTTCGGGCTAGGGGGCGGGGTGTTGTTCCTCGAGGCCCGGGCCGAGCAGGCCGCGCTGCGCGGACGTCAGGCGCGCCTCGAACGCGAACTCGCTGCCGCGAAGGCCCGCCTCGCCGAGCAGGAGCAGTTCCTCTCACG
>Ga0315905_10004291_pt1 | contig 14535 bp, 15 predicted proteins | sample LakEriMetagenome_5_FD_203522 | JGI IMG/M metagenome (GOLD analysis project Ga0315905, IMG submission 203522) | Freshwater fungal communities from buoy surface, Lake Erie, Ohio, United States - Buoy 4 MA121 | ecosystem: Environmental > Aquatic > Freshwater > Lake | place: USA: Lake Erie, Ohio... | reverse complement strand
CTAAAACCTTCCCTCTTCTTGATTACTCGATTAATCCTATCTTTCATATCAGGATGTGTTGGATTTGCCAATATTGACCTATTACCTAATGCTCTAGCTCCAAATTCAATCTTATCTCTATACCATCCAACAACCAAATTATTATTCAAACATTTTGCAATTTTATTTAAAATTACTTCCTCGTTTAATCGTTCAAAAGTCACTAACGGTTTGTAATCAGTTAACGCATTATAAATTTCACTTTCTGTGTACGATGGTCCTAAGAATGGTGTTGGGTTTATTCTAGTTGCCTTATTCAATGATAGGTAATATAAACAACTACCAATTGCATTACCTGCGTCAGAAGGTGCTGGTGGTACCCATAAATGTTTAAATAAACCACTTGGAACTACTGATCCATTCGCTTTACCGTTATACGCACATCCACCACCCAAACATAAATTATCAGATTTAAATAAATGTTTAGCCTCTTTTAAAATTTTGAAAAAGATATACTCATATCTTTCTTGTACTGATGCTGCCAAATCTTTGTGGTCTTGTGTAAGTGGTTCGTTTGGTAATCTATTTGGTAAACCTAATACCTCTCCAAGTTGATGGTTAAACATTATAGTATCCTCTTTATCCCAAACAAAAACATCCATATTACACGTTAATACTTCTTGTTTGTATTTTATAAGTTTACTGACTTTATCTCGATATTTTGATGGATTACCATAAGACGCTAATCCCATTACCTTATATTCTCCCTCATTTGGTTTGAATCCTAAAAACGCAGTCATTGCGGAATAAAATAAACCAACTGAATGTGGATATTCGATTGTCTTTAATTGTTTAATCTTATCACCAACACCTTTACCAAATGAAACTGTTGAAGTTTCACCAACTCCGTCAATGGAGACTATCACCGATTCATTGTAATTGGATGAATAGTACGAATATGCCATATGCGATAAGTGATGTGGTGTATAGTGAATCTTGTTTGATATTTTACTTAAATTATATCTAACTTTGATGTTATTCAATAAAGAAGTGAAGAATGATTTTTTTCTTTTAAATCTTAACGCTGGGTCCTCATAATAACACACACATTCAATGTCATCTTTAGATAACTTATATGTTGTCAAAATATAGTCGATGGTTTTATGTGGGAACGAGGAATCATGTTTAATTCCTGTGAATTTTTCTTCTTCGCATGCAAACAATAACTCACCGTTTTTAAACAAACAAGCTGAGGAATCGTGATAATATGCTGATACTCCAATTATATACATTATTAATAATTATATTATTCCGAAATTTTTATTTTTCATACTAACCATTTTATCTAATTTGGTTCGTAAATAATCACAATAAGAATCAAAAAGGTTATCCGTTTTTGTGTCTTCAGTGAATAGTTTATCTATTTTATGAATATAATGAATTCCTTCGAATTCATCAATGATTCGTTGTCTAATCATAAAAATAACCTCATCAAATGTCTTATATCCATTTAGATGTAAGAATCCATTAAAGTTATAGTTTAAGTTTCTAAATAAGTCATTTTGTGTATCTATTTTCAATACATCTGTATTTGATTGGATGATAAAGGGATAGTCCCATTTTTCATCTAAAAATTCTAATACTGTAGGATTTTTATCAAAAATAAAGTTAAATATGTCTTTATCCATAGTAATTTCCTCACTATCCCTATCAAGAATCATTCTAATTGCCGCAGGTATGAATAGTTGTTCAATTATACAAGCGTTGTAGTAATTTGAATCGAAGAATTCTTTATTCTCATTATAAATTTTCAAACAGTACTCTGTGGCTTCCGCGATTAACTCCCAAGAATGTCCGCCAAATATTGACATGTTTGGTATATTTTGAAACTTAACATATTTTAAAAACTCCTCGGGTAATTTATCTTGAATTTCAAACGCACCTTTTAGATATGTTTTAAAAAAAACCGAGTTATTCATTTCAAAGGATAAGGTGTCACCCGAACCTTCAGCAAATGACGAATGAATTTTATCAACCAGTTTAATTTCAATAGGTTGGTATATGAAACTATCTAAATCAATATGAAGATATGGTTGTGTTTGTTTGGTATAGACAATTAATTTAGGGATACTGAATGTTTTGACATCAATCCCGTCCAATACTTCCGTATCAATTACATTGTACGGTATACCAATTTTCTTAACGATTTTTTCGATTTCTTTGTTTGTATAAAGAAATACATGTTTATGATGTTTCTTGGCAAGAAGTGCAGATAACAACATACAATACATCGTGTATCGATTTAAATTACCCCCATTTTCAGTTGGTACATATGTATGTACTATTTTCATTATCGTGTATAAAGTTCGGGATATTCGACTATAATGTGTATTCCACCTTGTTCATAAACTTCTTGGTAGGTGTCTTCAATTGCTTCGAATGATGATAAATTATGGAACGTTATGTTTCTACAAAGAGATTGGTACTCTAAAAAATAACTACCTTTATGTTGATGTCCTGGATCAATTGGATTATCGGACCCCTTACCTAAACGTACTATAATGTTTGGGTTCCATTGGTTATTACTCATTAACTTAATCTTATCTAAGTGATTAAGTAGTTGATTGGTTGCACAAACAAGAAAATCCCATCTCGGGTAAAAGGTGACAACAAAATCACCCGTCATTGCCATACCTAAAGACATACCCATTTGTGAATCCTCCATTACGGGTAATTCAATAATTTTTTCTTTCGGTACGTTACCTAACGTGGTACTCATAGGATTGCCAGGGAACAATGTTTGTTGTCCAATAAAAATGGTGTTGGGTTTCTCACCCAAAAATGTCATAGCATTTGTTAATGCGTCTTTATAACTTGTGTCTTGATTCATCGTAAACTATTGTAAAAATTATAATCTGTTTTATCGTTTTTTATTTTTTCAAAAATTTGAATGTTCTTGTCAAAACGTTCTTTGTTTTGTTTGAAAAAAGTGATAATGTCTTCTTTCTTATTGTTCAATCTGATTATTTCGTTAATAATCATTTCAAATCTTTTCTTAGGATTAGGTTCACTATCATAACTATGATTTACCACATCATCGAAAAAATCAAAACCATAAAGGTCTCTCATTTTCTTAATATGATTAGTACTTGCCATGATTATCGGTATTTGTGAATAGTACAATGGTATGAATGACTTTTCACTCAATATGATTATATCATCCTTATCAAAATTAGTTTCTGTGACAATGTTAATATATGAGTTTGAATAAGGGTTATTGGAATATGATGCATCCCAATCAAATTTGTAAGGTGGGAAGTCAACTTCATAATCCTTTTCATTAACACTTTTTTTAACATCGACATTAGCTAAATCTGTTATTTCATTTTCATGGTCTTTAATTTCCTCATCATTAAAGAGTGGTTTTAAAAACCAACAATCTGTTAGTTCAATATCTTTGGGTATAAAACTATTTCTAACTTCAAATCCTCTAATCCAACTCCAATCCACATTATTGATGATATTTTGTTTCATCAAATGTACTAATAATGCAAAACGATGTATCTTAACGTTACGATTATACGTCATAAATAAAGATGACCTATCGTCTTTATAATCATATGGAAATGACGTTAATAAATTCGATATTGCCCATTTACCATTGTTAGTTGTTTGTGTTTTTATGTTACTATTCAATCTAACTTTCAAATCGTTATTTCTCTCATTACAATTGATGACAACAATTTTATTTGTATCAATACCGATATTTTTAAAAATGGTGTCGAGGGATTCAATTAAAATGTCATCATCAGATTCTGCATCGTTTTTAATTATTAAATTAAAGTTAGGATTAGTTTTTAATAATTCTATCACTAAGTCACTAAATGGTAATTTTTTTTGTGCAACAATATATGACGTTAGATAATAACGATATTCAAAAAAATAATAGTACTTTTCATTATCATTTGGAATATTGTTTATGTCAAATACTTTATACATTGAAAAACCGACATAGGTATTCATGTAGTTAGTGATTTGTACTTTCGTTACATCAACTTCGTCGTATACTAAATTTAAAAAATCACCCATTTTCCTGTTCCGTAGTGCGGCCACTCTTTTTTATATTGATACCAAATAACATCTTCCGGTATTTCACTTTTCTTATTCCAAGTTTCAATGGTGGGGGTGTTAGTAGATACTCCATTATCCTCAACCACAAATCTTATAGGTAAATCAAAATTCTTTGCATATTTGTAGTTTTCCATAAAGGTTCCAGTTTCATATGTCATATCACCAACAAAACACCATACTGTATCATTGATACCTTTTCTTTTATTAGCCATTGCAACACCAACTGCAATTGGTATGATTCCACCAACAATTGCGGAACTATAAAACTTTTCTTCTTTATTAACAATAGTAATTGACCTACCTTCTAATATTTCTTGTTCTAACCATTCTGAAGGTAATCCTTTTAATAGTGCATGATAATGTGATCTCCATGTTGAAAATACCCAATCAGTATTTTTAACTCTTTTGAAAATCTCAATTAGTTGTTCTTCATTACCACCACTTAAGTGAATTGGTCCTCGTATTCTTCCAGCTTCCCAATGGTCTGCAATTTTCTTCTCAAACCCAATAAGTCCGTGTGTGTCCCATAAGGGTTTGTTTACGATTGGGTATTGTTCTAAATTCTTAATCATAATCTATTTGTTAAATGATACAATCGAATATCTCGGGAATTGTGCATATTCCTCAACAGATGTTACGAAGTGAGGAGATCTAAAAACCTTGTTATTCAATAATGTAACTCTATTAAATTTTGGTAATATTTGTTTATTAAAATCGAAGTCTTTGTCGTCGGCGATGTTCAATATTCCACCCCAATCCCACATCCACTTTTCGTTGACGTAGTAAATTAGATTAATGTTTCCACCATAATCATCGATGTGTGTTCTAAAATAATCACCTCTCTCTGACTTATGACATCTCACATCGAATTCGTTCAACTCAAATGGTGATACTTCTTTTAACATCGGAACAAAATATTCATTATATAAATTTTTAATATCTTCGTTTTGTTCCAAATTAACTGACCTATTGAATCGTGTTGAATACGACTCATCTCCTTTTGGGAGAAACGGTGATTCGGTTTTAAAAACATGTTCATAATGATGGTCTCGAACCTGATGTTTCAAATCCCAATTCGTTTCATTTACAAATAATGAATGAATTTTTTGTGCAACATCTGTTGGTAAGAAATCATCGATAATCGTGTAACCTAATTCAACTAAATCAGTTTTATTTTTACTATACATTACCCTTCGTTTTCTTCTGCTTTATTACCTTCCCAACTAATTCCCCAATTTTGAAATTCAGCGGCCAAACAATCTAACTTATAATCTTTTCTACCACCAACAACTTCTTGTATTCTATTCTTAGCAGTATTTCTAACACCATTCAAACCATGTGTTAATTCAAGGTTATTCCCTTCTTTAATTCCTTTACGGTAATTAGATTCATTGTGCCAAATGTGTAAATTAGTCTGAGCCAAAACAATAATTGCTCTGATAGTTTCCGCAGTTATACAGTTAGGGTTATCATCTAAAAAAAGTTGTACGTCGTGTTGAATATCACTAATCTCTTTACCGTACTCTTCTTTATGTTCTGTGATGAATACTTCTTTAAGTTGTGAAATACTCATTCGGTCAATTAATTCTGCCAATGTTGGCAAGTACTTTCTCTCTTTCATTTTATCTATTTAAAAATTTTCTACCGGTCTTCACTCTATCCCTCCAATATTCCAACAAATCATTCATTGTCTTTTCAAAAGGTATAGTTGGTTCCCAACCAGTGTGTTGTTTAAACTTATTAGTATTTGGTACTTGTAAATCAGCATCGATAGGTCTTAATCTATCTTTGTCAATTACAATTTCAATATTCTTAACCGTCGATTTACTGATGAAGTAATTCAACACATCACCAATTTTACAAGTGTAACTACCTCCAATGTTATAGTACTCACCTTTAGTGGGATTGATAGTTAATAACATGTAATATGCTCTAACAGCGTCTCTAACGTCCGCGTAAGTTCTTAATGATTCTAAATTGCCCACATAAATTTTTGGTTCTTGTAATCCAACCTCAATCATTGCAACTTGTTTTGCAAATGTTGATTCGGAGAACACATCACCTCTTCTTGGCCCTGTATGTGTAAACATTCTTGTTGTCATCACATTCATCCCAAAAGCCTCACCATAGTATCTACCAATCAAATCAGTTCCAATTTTTGAAATTGCGTATGGTGACGCTGGATGAAAACTACACTCCTCATCAATCGGTAATTTTTCTTTTGGTACTTTACCGAACACTTCACTTGAGGCACAAACATGAATGTAAGCCTCTTTATATCTTGAGTTCTTTAATGCCTCTAACAAGTTAGTTGTACCAATGATATTAGTTTGTAATGTTTCTACTGGTGATATGAAACTTGTTTGTGGGTATGATTGTGCCCCTAAATGAAAAACATACGCAGGTTTAGAAATCTCGACGGCATTTGATATTGATACGAGGTCGTTTAAATCTCCATATACCAATTCGATTCTATCTTTCTTATTTATTCTATCCGATAGGTGTTCTAAATTTTCAAGTGAATCATTCCATCTTGTAAACCCATAAATTTTCCAATCAGTGTTTTCTAAAAGAAAATCAGCTAAGTGTGATCCCACCATTCCACAAATCCCAGTAATTAATACATTCATACTCTAACTTTTATTTTTATAATATTCTATTGTTTCCCTAATACCTTCTTCAAATGTGTATTTCGGTTTAAATCCTAATTCATTTTGAATTCTATCGGTACTAACGGCACGATATGGTATTGTTGTTGGTTTAGTATTATCCCACACAATATCAGGAGTTTTACCCGTTACTTTTAATATGGTATCTAATATTTCACCGATGGTAATTCCTCCACCATAACCTAAATTATATGGTCTCATCGATTCACCTTTTTCTAAAATCAATAATGCTCCGTCAACAACATCTTTAACGTATAAGAAATCTCTTACTACATCAGGTGAACCCCATGCGGTGAAAGGATTTTCATCATCAAGTACTCGTTTAATTAATGCCGGAACTACGTGACAAGTTTTAGGGTCAAAGTTATCATGTGGACCAAATATTGCGGTACATCTTGCGAGTGCAATTTCTAATCCTGAGAACTTAGAAACATGTTCCATTAACTTCTCTCTATATCTTCTCATCCAACCATAACCATAATAAGATTTATACGGTTCATCGACCCAATATTCGTCTTCAGTTAATGGTCGTCTAATATCAGGGTAACCCGTCGAACTATTCAAATCTAAGAATCGTTTAACACCATTCTTAGCACAAGATTCTAATACATTCCCAATTAAGTTTAATTGTTTTAGGGATATTTGAACATCAGTCGGTACTGATGATGGATGTGCAACTTCTCCAGCACAATGAATAACATAATCTGCGTCTTCAGTAAGTTTAAGACAATCATCTAATGACAATAAATTTAAACCTTTATATACTATTAGTTCGTCACTTTCAAATTGTAATTGTGCGTTGTTCGTTGATGTTCTCACTCTAGCACCTCTGTTTATTAGTTCCTTTAAAAAATGGGTACCAATAAAACCAGAACCACCGGTGACAACTACTTTCTTATCTTTAAAAAAATTATCCATTAACAAATGCGTTATATCTTTTATCTAATGTTTCTTTATTGTTGATGAACCAATTAGTTGTGTTTCCAATTCCTTCTTCTAAACCTATTGTCGCTTCGAATCCATAAAGTTTAGCTCGAGTTGTATCAAACAATCTAATTTTATCACCAGCAGGTGCATCTGTTAACCATTTAACTTCAATGTCTCTACCTGAATATTTTACAACAATATCCACAATTTCTTTTATTGTAAACCCCTTTCCTGAACCTAAATTTATGGGTTGTGTTATCTTATTTTTAACGGCATGAATCATACCATTTGCAACATCATCGGCAAATATAAAATCCCTAATCTGACTACCGTCACCAAATACTTCAAGTACATCATTCTCTTGTGCCTTTCTTATTAGTGAGGGGATAACCATTGCATTTTTTGGGTTGAAGTTATCATACAAACCATAAACGTTCGCTGGTCTTACTATTGAAATTCTGTCCCAACTGTGTTGTATTTTATATGTCTCAGCTTGTAGTTCACCGATTCTTTTTGCCCACCCAGCATACTTGTCATTTGGTGATGGGAATGTTGACCATACTGTATCTTCAAAAAACACTTCTGCCGGTGAGTAAACACCGACTGAACTAGTATAAAGATACCAATCAACGTTAGAACGAAATGCGGCCTCCATCATATTAGTGTTAAACTGTAACATTGGTACCATAAAATCTTTAGGTTGTTCTAAAGCCATCTTTGGTGACCCTTTAACACCTGCTAAATGGAAGATATAGTTTTTTTCGGCACATATGCGTAAACATGCGTGAAAATCTCTTAAGTCAACTTTAACAAACTTAACACCATCGGGTAAGTCTGTTGGTGCGGTTAAATCTGCCACAGTTATTTCACACTCCTCTTTTAGTAGTTTATCTACCAATGATCTTCCAATCATTCCGCAACCACCTGTAATTAATATTTTCTTATTTTTAAAACTCATCGAATACCTTATTTAGTTTATTACACAAATTAATTATTTGTTCATCAGTTAAATCAGTATGGTTACCAATATATAATGAATTATTATGTACCCAATCAATGTTTGCGGTACTACCATGTACAAAATACGTGAACTTCTCCATGTATGGTTGTGATGTTTGGTCACCTCCACCTGCAGTCCCTAAACGATACTCAACTTTTTCAAAATTCAACAAATCACACACACTTGAATAATCATCATTTACTTTGAACTGTGATGAATAACCAGGTAAAATTATTAATGGTAAAGCGAAACTGCTATTACCTTCTGTATTGTAATTTGTGACGTATTTTCTATTATCTAAATTCTCCAACCAAACTTTTAAATTGTGTCTACGTTTCTCAATGTTGTTGTCAATTCTCTTCATTTGTTCAATACCTAAAACAGCATTGAGTTCGGTACTTCTCATATTAAAACCTGGTACCGAAAATGTAAATAGTGGATTTAAATGTGGGTGTGATTTTCTATACTTCGCTTGTAATTCAGTTGATGCCTCTCTTGTCATTCCGTGTGAACGAAATAGTCGAGCTAAATCATGTAATTTGTCATCGTTAACACAAACCATACCACCCTCAATAGTTGTTATGTGATGTCCAAAATAAAATGAGAATATTGATATGTCACCAAATGAACCAACTTTTTGACCGTTGAATGTTGCTCCGTGTGCTTCACAACAATCTTCAATTAATAATAGATTATGTTCTTTAGCAATTTTGATAATTTCTTCATTAATCGCATTGAATCCTAAACAATGGACTAATACGATTGCTTTAGTTTCAGGTGTGATTGCTTTTCTAATGTTATCGGCGGTAATTGAAAGGTTTCTAATTGAGATGTCTACAAACCTAACGGTCATACCTAATTGTAATGCTGATGATATGTCAGAAACCCAACCAAGTGGTGGTACAATAATTTCACCCACACCTCTTAATTCTTTAACCATTGCCATTGATATAAAATTACCAGAACTACCGGAGTTAACCATAGTACTGTGTTTCACACCTAACCATTTGGACCAAATAGATTCGAATTCTCTAACTTTTTCTCCGTTGGTGAATCTTTTACCATTCAGAACAAAATCAGCAAGGACTTCTCTATCTTCTTTAGATATATTATCGTTGATTAACGGCCAATTAAAATCTTGATACATATGTAAAATATAATGAAAAAATGTCAAAAATACAAATGTATTTACTCATTATTTTCCAAAATATTAAACAATAGACTTGGATTGATTTTAACGGGATTATGTAATCCCAATGGATTTGGGAAGTATACGTCTTCGACACTAAACTTCATTGCGGTTTTAACATCTGCGACCTTATAACCATTCAAGTACTTTATAAAGAATATATCCTCTTGTGGGTCGTTGTCTTCGGTATGTTCTTCAGCAATCTTTAACATCACATCTTTTGTTCTTAGAGATAGTCCACCATTACCAACATAACTATTTTCTTTGGGTTTTATCCATGGTGCACCGATATAGTCGTAATCTAAAAACTCCTCAATACCCTTTCTAAGAAGAATTGCGTCAGATTGGAATATTAAAACCTTTTCACCTTTAACCTTGTTCCAAAAACTTGGTGATTTCAGTAAGTTGTTATATTCTATTTTGGTGATGTTGTCGACACCCATACTTTCAAAGTGAACATCACCCCAAGATTTCATCTCGCCCTTCAATTCCTCCTCATGTTCTAATCCATGAAATATTTGTAATGACCATTTATTACCTAAATAAAACATCACCGTTTTAATTACTGTTAAAAGGTAGGGTAATGGTCGGCACTCAACAATAACGGCAACAAGTTTAGAATCAGTAGTAACATTTGGTGTATAGTATTTTAATTTATCAAATTGTTTTGATAAATGATTGATAAACAATCCGTTATTGATTTCGTTATACATTACAATCTATTCTGAATTTGATTTACGATTTCATTCGCAATCAATTTATATCCTAAAAGATTAGGGTGATAATCGCCCCACCAAAGGTTATGTTCATTTTCCCAAACACTTCTACTTTCATATTCCCAAACTGATACGTCGTTTGAAATCTCATAATCCCTTAACATATCAACCATTGTACCATTTGGATTAATAAAATAATCGGGTAACGTTGAAGTATCGAAACCATCCTCATCTTTAAATGTTGGGTAAAAACTATTGAAGTAAAAGCGTTTATGTGATTTTAATAATTCTTCTAATTTTTCAAAAACTTTAATTGGGTTGTTTTCCGGTTTCTTAACTCTATATCTATGTGGGTACGAAAACATGATGATAAATACATCATCATCTTCAATCATTTTGTCATCAAATAATATTTTAACTTCACCATAGATGTCGTGATTACCTGCACCACAATAACCGTTATTAACGAAGACGCAATCAAGTTTTTCCGCAACGTATCTTGGCCACGAATTAAACCTTCTTAAATTAACAATAAAACCTTTTCCTTGTGTTGGGTGAGCATTTTCTTTGTATGTTATATCAGTTTCGATTCCATGTCCAGCAGTCCAACTATCACCAAAAGTTAACAGTCTCATAATTTATTGTTTATGAAGTCGACAATATTATTGTGAAGAAAATCTTCATAGATTATTCTCTGTGATTCGGATCCATAATGAAAATCAAATTCACTCACGGTTTTTAATTCTCTACTCTTCGCAAATGTTTCAACATTACCATCCATAACATACATAGAATCGATAATGTCTCCATATCCGACGTTTTTCGCCAATTCTTTAATATCAACTGACCAAGAAAAAAATAATACTTTCTTTTTATGAAAATTGAACAGGTTTTGAATTGCCATTAATGTGTGAAACACTTTTATATTCATATTAAAATCTGAAATTATAATGTGTTCCCTCATAAATTTTTCAATATCATATTTTTTATCTATAATTCTATTCATATCATTGTTTGTGAATGACTGTTGAAATGTAAAATATGAAATACCGTTAGTTTGTCTATGACAATTTATATTGTTTTCAAAATATTGTAATCCTGTTTGATACTTTTTATATTCATCTTCAGGATTATTCCCATTTAGACCTAACACTAATCTTGAAGGTTCGATTATTTGATATACGTAGAAGTCCACTTCATCATGTTCATCTTTAATTTCTAAACTTTTCTTAATCTTCTCAACCATCATTTCGTTACCAACACCGGGTGCGGTTACATCGGTTAATCTACAACCTAATTTATGTGACATATAGTATGTCCAAGCATGTCCATAACCACCTCCTGAATGGGAACAACCAGCAACACCAATATTTAACATTGTTCGCGTTTTTTAATGAAATTATAGAAATGTTCCGCTTGTGCTATGTGTCCATATTCACCAAAATGACCATCACTAATTTGGTTATTAGTTTCATATATAATTCTACTATGTGTTCCGTTTTGCTCATAATTTAATTCGGAAATATATTCCATAAGTCCTAAACATCTATTTGCAGATTCTAATACACTTATATATTTTTCATCATCGTACTTATTAAATTGGCAAGTCATGTCATCGTCACTTGTCCAATGATGTACTTTAATTTTTTTCAAATCACAATAAAGATTAATTAATTTAATCCATCCGTAAACTTCTTCTACCCATATTGGATGTGTTCTATTGTAAAAAATTTCATCAATTGTTCTCTTTGAGAGATGTGTTTCATGAAATTCACTGTCACACGGTAATATATCATTGAAAATGTCGATATTGAAATTTGCTGCGACGAATCTTTTATTATTTGACCACCCAATGATAACTCGGTCACCCTCATTTAATTGTTCACACACATTTAAGAAACTTAAAAATATGTTTGTGTTGGCGGAACCTCCCTTTGCAAAATTTTTAACTTCACATCCAAGTTTATTACCCAAAATATTGGGCCAAATGTCGGGTAATCTACCACCTTTAAATGTTTTGTAATGGTCGTAATTACTTACGGTGAATTCTTCCCCAACAGGAAAATATTCCGCCGTGTAACTATCTCCAAAAACCCATAACGTATTCATAATTAAATTAAATTTCTAAAAAATAAATAATCATCTGTATTTTTCAAGATGTTATAAATTATAATTTTATTTTTTTCAAATCTTTCGTAATTGTTCTTATAGAACTCTTTAATTTCTTCTTTCTTCCCGTTCAGTCTTTTTATCTCCTCAACAATCTTAAATAACCTATCTCTATGATTTAAAATATCATCATATGAATGGTCTATAATATCATCAAACATATCAAAACCATATATTTCCTTTAAAAGTTTAATGTGGTGATGTGATGCAACAAATAAAGGTAGTTGATAGTGGTAGAATGGCCTGAATGATTTTTCTGTGATGTGAACAATAAAATCACTATCAATATATGATGATTCTGTTACTATATTGATGTAGGAGTTTTCGAACGTAAGTTCTTTTTCAGGTACTCTCATCCATGTTGGTAATCCGTCAACATTTATTTCTGGTGTATTTGGTTTAAACCATTTTTCGTCTACCTCATAATCACTTCTTTTTATATCAACGGACCTAAAATAATCAATTTCTTCTTCATATGTTTTAAAATCTTGTCTGTTAAATAGGGTACCGAAAAAACCTTTATCAGCGGCACTATAACTTGGCACTAATGACCAATTTACGTCTTCTAAAATCCCTTCATGTTTAAGTAATGTTAGAATACCATATCTATGGACTTTGGGTGATCTATTATGACATAAAAAGAATTTACCTTCTTTGTTTGAGTTGAATCTTGAGTTGACTCTCGTTAAACTATAGTTTGATGTGCTTGGAATAAACTTTATTGAGTGTACATTTACATCAGGTGCAAATGTGTGCTTTAATTCATTCAATTTACTATTGTTGTTTACAATGAATATTTTTTTGGGATTAATTGAATGCTTGTTAATAAATTCATTTACACACTCGAATGACTTAACACCTTCTGGTTCATGAGCGGTTAACATTAAAAGGAAGAAGTTATTATCTTCTCTCAATGAGTTTAAAACTTCTTCACTCATAGGTGGAATTCTGTTTAAAACTGCGTCGATGGATTCTCCGTGTTCTATATTACCACAACATAATGCTTTACATAAATCAAATCTAAAATAGTCCATTACGTAATAGTATTTTCGGTTTGGATTTTTTTTAACATCCTCCATTCTACATTTTACAGTTTCAAACCTATCGGATTCTTCAGGAAATAAATCTTCATAATACCCAAATGCTAATCCTCTATCATAGTAGTTCCTAATTAACATTTCACCATCCCAAAATAAATTGTTGCCGTATATTTTAACACCGTTAGGTTTTGGGTTCTCTTCTCCGGTTACCCAATCGTCGTACACTAAATTTAACTTTCTTTTCATTAATTTCTGGTATTACCGTAATGGATAACTTTTATATTATTATTGTTAGTCTTAAATTCTCTCCACACATCTAACACCACACTACCATTTGGAAATTGATAATCGTAGAATTTACCTCTATGTGCTAATAAGTAAACCGCCGTTTCAGGTTCAGAATCAAACTTAAAAGATATACCATTTTTTTCCAAAAAGTATCCTGTCAGTATTGACGTTGACCCTTCGGTATATTCAACATCAGGTTTATAAGATTTACCTAAAATAATTACAGGTAGATTATATTCTTTTGATAATTTTTCTAACTTTTTTGCTAAATTTTCAGCCTGTACTTCTCTAGCCTTCATGATAGAATCAAATATATCGTATCCTAATTCATTTGATAATGTTCTTAATGCAATATTATCTCTTGGGTGACATCCTCCACCATCTCCCATACCAGCTTTCATGTAAACGGGACTTATAATTCTTTTCG
>Ga0315905_10004290_pt1 | contig 14536 bp, 18 predicted proteins | sample LakEriMetagenome_5_FD_203522 | JGI IMG/M metagenome (GOLD analysis project Ga0315905, IMG submission 203522) | Freshwater fungal communities from buoy surface, Lake Erie, Ohio, United States - Buoy 4 MA121 | ecosystem: Environmental > Aquatic > Freshwater > Lake | place: USA: Lake Erie, Ohio... | reverse complement strand
CCCTGGTCCCACCCGGCCCGGCCGCATGCCCCTCACCCCGCCTGCCACCCACCTGGGGGTTAAAGTAGCGCGTGAACTCGCCCGTCTTGCTGCTGTAGTAGTGACCGGGGGGGAACTGCTGGAACCTGCGGGCCGGGGCAGGCACGGCACGGCAGGGCGCCGCACCCCATGAGCAACCCAACACACCGTGCGCGGCGCGGGCAGGGGGGTGCTCTTGAACCCATGCCCCCCCCCCCCGCTCAGCACCCCTCACGAGCGACACCCCCCCCTGCCCGGGTTTGCGAGTCCCATTGGGGGCCTCCTCAGTAGGTGATGCCGCAACCAGCAGCTACGACATACCGTGAGGAGGCCCCCAATGGGACCCGCATGGGACCCGCGGATCCCGGGCTGTCTGACAGCCCGGGTCCGGGCTGTGCTTCCCGGTGCACCCCCCCCCCCCAAACTCACGCACTTGACGCAGTCGTTGACCAGGCACTTCATCTCACTGGCCACCCACACGCTGCCGTCCTTGCCCCAGCCGATGTACAGGCTGGTCACACCCAGGGGGTCCTGGGGCACACCAAGGGGAGGGGGGGGGTGGGCAGGAAACGGGGCAGTGAGCCGGGCGTGCCGAGCGTCGCCGTCTGGTGCAGCGTCGGCCGTCTCTGGGGGACGGCGGAGTCCCTGGGGGCTATCTGCCTGGGTATCAGGCTGCCAGATGCCGCGCTTGCATGGCCGTGCATGCCCACGAGGCATCATCATCGACCCGCCCCCACCCCACCAACACCCCCGCTGGCGCCTGCCCCGCCCTCACCCGCGCGATCATGAAGCTGTTGTTGCGCGTGTCCAGCACCACAAAGGAGAACATGCCGTCAAGCATGCCGGCCACCTCCTCGCCGTGGTCCTCGTACAGGTGGCTGATCACCTGCGCACACCACAGGGGGGCCAGCACAGCGTGGGCCCCCAGCCGACCGGGGCGCCGCCCCCCCACCATGCTGCTCCCCCTTGCGCTGCTGGGAGGCAGCTGACACCGGCAGGAAGCCCACGGCACCCCCACTGCCCTGCCTTGCATATCTACACCACCTGCTGGTAGCTGACAGCCCTGCTGCCCAGCAGCTGCTGGGCGGCTGCCCCCGCCACCAGCCGCGTGGCACGCCCCCCTCTCAGCCCCACACCTCGCAATCGCTGTCCGTGGCCAGCACGCGGTCGGGGTGCGCGGCCTTGATCTTCTCCTTCAATGCCCTGCACGCCACAGTACAGCGCAGCAGCCTCGGCGGGCAGGCAGGCGCAGCCTTCTGGGCTGCGCAGGCAGCAGCAGCCGGACTGTCCGTGCAGGCGGCAGGCCGGCCATGCGCTGCGCACACACGCAGGGCGGCGGGCAGCTGCCCGTTGAGCTGCCACCCCCCCCCCCTGTCAAGTGGGTCTGGTCGCCCCCTGGACTGCGGCGCTCCTTCGGCTGCCATCCGCCGGCCGCTGTGGGAGGCGCGGACGGGGTGGGTGTGTGTGGCGGGGGCGGCCGGCGCGCGCGCTCACTTGTGGTTGTATATTTCGCCGTTCACAGCCACTGCAATGGTCCTGTCGCTGTTGTACAGCGGCTGGTCGCCTGACAGGGGATCGATGATGGCCAGGCGCTCGTGGGCTAGGAAGCAGTTGTTCCACTGGTGCATGCCGGACCTGCAGGCGTGGGGGAGGGCGTGGGGAGGGCGGCCGCTGCATCAGCGCGGGCCCCCCCGGCCGGCGGCCCGCACCCCCAGTGCAGCCGCCGCCGCGCCCCACAGCGCGCAGGCAGGGTGTGCAGCTGCACGGGCGGCGCGGCCGGGTGGCGGGGGGCCGCTGCCGCGCTCGCTCGGGTGCGGGCGGGCCGAGATCAGGGCGCATGCCCGCCGATCGCGAAGTGTGTTCGCGCGGAGCAGCGTGCACACCCCCGCGGTGGCGTGCCCGGCCGATCCACGCTTCCCGGACCGTTGCATGGGCAAGGAGCGTGCAGTTGCTACATTGCGGGCGGGCTCCGAGGCCCCCAGACCGCGCGGGGCCTGCCAGCAGCCGCGCCCGCCCAGGGAGCCAGATGCAGGCGCACCAGTCGGGCCCTCTGTGCCTCTGTCTCCTGGACAGCGCCAGTACTCGGCTGCGCATGGCGGGGCTGTCATCTGTGCTGAGCAGCACGGCCAGGATGCCGCACATGGTGGCGATGCGGGGTCTGCTGCGCGGACCAGGACGCGGAAACGCACAAACCAATCGTTGCCGCACCAATGGGCGCCCCTCGTGCCCGGCAGCTTCAGGTCACTCCGGCACGCGGCCTCCCCCCTCCAACGGACGGGCCTGAGAAGCTGGCGGTTGAGCCTGATCCTGCTGGTTGTAGCCCTGGAAACGCACCCTCATTTCACGGGGCGTGTGCAACGCCATCGTCGTGACACAAAGTCAAGGACTGCGCTTCAAAAGTCAACCACGCCCCGGTTACCTGCATAACCAGCGCCTGCGGCCCACAGCAAATAGCGAGCAGTCAATCAACACAACAGGGGCGCAAGTGCTGGCAATGGCAGCACACTTCCTGCCCGCAGCGTCCGTTCTCGGCCAGCAGGCCGAACTGATGCCAGGCAGGGCGCATTTGGAGCTGTGCCTGCCCGAACATCCCCCTGCTTGGCCGTGTCAGCTGGAGTCAACGGGGGCAACAACCTGCGACTACAACCCTCCCGTGGCAAGCCCCCGCCTGCACAAGGCGGCCAAGCACAGCTTTGACACCCCAGACGACAATGACACAGCTCCCTCGGGGCGAGCGGACGGGCCGCTGCCGCAGCAGCAGGGCCCGGGCGGCAAATTGCGGCCGCTGCTGCTGCCCACGGGCGTCGGCTGCTCGGTGGAGCTGCACTCCCCCGTGGCCCACCCAGCCAACGTGTTCGCGGCCGATGCCGAGCAGGTGCGGCCAGCTCAGCAGAAGCGCCAGCCTGGCGCATGCCACCCCACCCTCGCGCTGGCACGCTGCCCGCAATGCATGGCACGTCGCTGGCCACACGAGCTGCTGCTGACGGCGTCCACATGACATCACCTGCAACCGAAGCATGAGACCGCCAGGCATGCCACACCACCTCACAACCCCACCACATCCCTCCCCGGTGCTGCAGCTGCCCCAGCCCCCCATCCCCGAGCTCACCGTCAGCTACCAGCCCAGCTGCAGCAGCGAGGGCGGCCTCGGCATGGGCTACGCCGGCGGCCTGGCGCCGCCGCGCGGGCAGCTGCTGCCACACAGCCCGGCATTCAGCACCCAGCACCAGCAGCACCAGCAGCACCAGCAGCACCAGCAGCACCAGCACCAACAGCAGCAGCAGCACCCCAGGATCTCGGGCGGCCGCCCTCAAGTGGTGTCCCCGGGGCCCAAGCTGACCAGCAGCCACCATGGGGTGGTGCCACTGCCGCGCGCCAGCCCCAGCGGCAACACCTGGGGCGCCCTGCTGCAGGTGGGGCCTGCCGCGCACCTGCCAGCGGTGCCCCTGCTGCTCGGAGCTGCTGCCTGCGGCCGCACCGCCGGCACATGCACCTGCAGCACACCCCCTGACTGCACACGGCATGCGATGCCGCCCTGCGGACACACCTCCACAGCCACAACGCGGGGCAACGCTGCATGCTGCACACATCGCACTGCATCACGGCGCCAGGCACACACATATGCCAACACGCGCGCCTAATTTATCATATATCTCCCTCTCTCACACATGGGCACGCCCCCGCACCCCCCACCCCACCCCCTGACAACTGACTGACCCGCCTGCTGTCGCCCCCGCGCGCAGATGGGCGCCCAGCGCCTGGCCATCGGCACCTTCCCCACCGCCCTGGCGGCCGCCCAGGGCCACGACATCGTGCTCCAGCAGCTGCGCTCAGCCGGACCCATGTCCGTGAGCATGCTCAATAACATGGTGGCGCCGCCGGACGCGCCCTGGGAGGACGCAGGGCAGGCGGGCGCAGCGGGGAGCGCCTCCCCCACCGGCCAGTCTCGCAAGCGCCCCGCAGGTAAATGCGCAGAGCTGCCGCCACACCAGCAGTGCTGCTGCGCACGGGCTTGACAGCCTGCTTACACCCTGTCTTTGCATCCTCTGCCGCCCCTGCTGCCGCACTCTACGCTGGCGCGCAGCTGTGCTGCGAGCTGCCGGCCGACCCGGCCGCGTCCCCCTGCCCCGCCTCCCCCGCCTGCAGATGGCCTGGAGGAGCACAGGGGCGGCAAGGGCCTGGGCGGCGGCAAGCAGCCGCGCATCGGTTCCTTCACCCCGCCAGCAGGCGGTGGCGGCCCCCCCTCAGCGGCGGCACCCTCGGCAGCGGCGGCTGCATCCCGCCAGAAGCTGTACGTGGTGTGCGGCAGCATGCAGGGCATCTTCGACGTGGCCACCAACCTGTTCATGCCGCTGGAGGGCGCCCACCTGCGCGGCATGACCGGCACCGAGTTTGAGCGGCGCGCAGGTGAGGGCGGGCAGCTGGGCTGGCGGTCGGCGCGGGCAGTCGGGCTGGCGGCCAGGTAGCAGCCTTTTGGTTCTGTTCTGCAGAGCAGGGATGGAGGGGGCTGAGAGGGCCTCTCACTCAGTGAGAGGTTGAGGAGGAAAGTGTGGGGGCCTGCTTGCTTTTAAAGCAGGTGCTGCGGCTGGCGCTGAGCTGCTGTGCCATGGCGTGCCGTGCCCTGCAGGCCAGGGCAGCCGCAAGAAGTGGCGCAACAGCGTGTTTGTGTGCGACCAGCCGGGCGGCGCGGGCATCGAGCCGATTGGCGCCTGGCTGGAGCGGCTGGAGAGGGAGCAGGCGGTGGGTGACGGGTCTTGGGTGGGGGTCGGCCTGGGCGGGGCCGGGCAGGGGGTGGTGCACTGGTGCAGCAGGATGTGGTTGGGGGGGGGCCAAGCTGCTCCTCTGCACTAGCAGCTCCCCGCCCTCCCCCCTCCCCCCTCCCCCCTCCCCCTTCCCCAGGCTGGGCAGGCAGTATGGATGAGGCCGCACCCCACTCCTGACAAAGCCCCCTCCCTTGCTGCCCTGCAGCTGGAGCGTGCTGCTGCGCAGGAGGCCCTGCACGCCGCCCAGCTGGGCCACCTGGGCGCCCTGCCCTTCAACTTCCCCGGATCCACCTACCCACAGGCCCTGGTGCGTGGCGTGCACGCAGCCATGCCCCGAGTGCCCTGAGCCGGGATTGTGGCGCTAGAGAGATGGCCTGCATGCAGACATGCGTGCTGAGCTGGTGCAGTCGCAATGTTGAAGGACGGGCCAGCGGCTGCTGCTTTTGCCGCCGCCCTGTGGCCATGCCTGCCACCCCCCCCCCCCGCTCATTCATCCCACTTCTCTGCGCAACGCAGATCGACCATGTCCTGGCCCGCCTGCACCACCCGCTGCTGCGCCAGCTGCTGCTGTTCGAGCACCCGACGCCCGTGGAGGGTGCCTGCAGCGAGCAGCAGCTGCAGCAGCAGCTGCAGGAGCAGCAGGCCCCGTCGCCCTGCCGCAGCCATGGCTGCGCTGGCGACAGCACCACGTCCTCAGCTGCCGGCCACATCACGACCTGTGCAGCGCCCGCGCCTGTGCATCTGCCCCAGGTGCTGGCTGAGGAGCCGGCCCCAGCTTCCCTGCAGCTGCCCGCACCCGTCGCATCGCCTGCTGGGGAGGCCGCCTCGGATGGCGGCCCGCACGCGATGTGTGGCGGGGTCAGCATCGAGACGGACAATGCGGAGGCAGAGGACGAGGACGAGGCCGACATGCTGCTTGTTGACACGCCACGGCGCCTGGAAGATGCCAGTGGGGTGTTTCAGGATGCAGTGAGCCCATGGATGGGTGGCTGGTACCAGCCGCACTCGGCTGGCGGCGGCTTTGTATAACAGGCAGGCATGCTGAGACACACTCAGCGCGCGCGGCTGCAACAGCCGTGCACGCATGCGCCTTCAGGCGCCGCAGGATGTCAGGGCAGCAGCAGCTGTGACGCTGCCGCAGCTCTTGCTGCGGTCCCCAGCCGTGAGATTTTGGTGGACCGGCCCTCCGCCCTCCGCCCGCATCAATGATGAAGAGCACAGCCTGCGCATGTCATGGGGGGGGGGGGCTGCAAACGCACTGCAATGCACAGAGTGACACCTGCTTGGCTTGAGGAGGGGGGGGGGGTGAGGCCCTGCGGCCGCAGCCTGACGGGTGCTCCTGAGGCACATGTGACCAGGGGGATGCCTGCTGTGCGCCTGCACGCCTGTAGCCGGCTGCGATGCCGTGCGAGGGCTGGCGCCAGCGCTGACCGACAGCGAGGGGGGGGGGGCTACGTCATGGGCTTTGCCAGCACCGATTGAGGGAGGTGGTGGGCGCCACCGCTGACCGCTTCGCAACAGAAGCCAGCACCACTGACCGACGAGGGAAACGCAGCAGGAGTGCTTTGAGAGAGCCCGGCCATGTCTTTGATGAAGCCCTGAGTTTCACCTTTGGGGACCCTGCTCCGCGCCCAGTGAGAGGGGGGGAGCCACTTTTGACCGACTGCTTCACGACGCAAGCCAGTACCATTGACCGGGACACATTGCTACGTATGGGAGGGTTGTGTGTGCTTGCAGGAGCCCTGAGCTGCTTCGTCTGGTCTGGGGGGGCGTCGACCCAGCTTCTCTGGGCAGGCGCTGGGGTCACTTGGTGCTGCATGCCGCCCTGCAGGAGTTGCAGCGCTGTGGCAGCACGCCACACACTTGTGTAATTAGGTTAGGCTTCAACAACACCAACCACAACCCACTGGGCAGCTATCCAGGTGACGGCAGCGGAGTGCACTCCACGCTGGGTGGGTGGCAACAGCGCTGACGCAGGGCTGTGCTGCAACAGCTGCTGCGTCGCTTGTCTCAGCTCCTGGCGCCCCGTTGTCGGCCAGAGCTTGCAAACAAAGTGTTGAGCTTTACTGCAGCGTGCTCGCAACTGTGACGGCTGCGTCGCCACGTGGGCGCCCGCCACGACAACCCTACTTGGGGTCGGGGAGGGAACCCCCCATCCGTTGACCCGCCTCGCACGCGTGCCTGGCCAGGTCAGTCGTTCAACCAACGCAAGGTCGGCACTCAGAGCCCCTGGGAGAGCGCCATACTCCGACGGGTAACTGGTCAGACACCGCCCCTCGCGTGGCCCCAGCCCCGCCTCGCAGACGCGCGCCATACTTTGCGGACCCAGACAGTAGCGGTACTTCAGTGATCACGCACGACATGTTGCGGCACGCTGGCGCATCCCTCCTGGCTGGCAGCTCACAGCTGCTGTCGCAGGCCCTGCCAGCGGCCTCAAGGGCCTACAGTGGGGGCACCATCACTGCTACACTGTTCCCGGGAGACGGCATTGGCCCAGAGATCGCTGAGGCCGCGAAGAAGATCTTCCACGCCGCTGGTGCCCCCATAGAATGGGACGAGCAGCACCTGGGCAAGGTGCCCGATGAGCGCACCAATAGCTTCGTCACGCGGGAGAACCTGGACTCCGTGCTGGTGGGTGCGGGCGGGCGATCTTAGGCATCGACCCCATGCAGCAGCGCTCGATCCTCACCCGCGCTGCCCCTCCCTCCCTGCCCCGCCCGCCCTCCCCACCACCCCGCCGCGCGCCCTGTGACCCCCCGCCCCTGCAGAAGCACAACATCGGACTGAAGGGGCCCATGACCACCCCCATCGGCAAGGGCTTCCGCTCCCTGAACCTGACCCTGCGCAAGGAGCTGCAGCTGTACGCCAACGTGCGCCCCTGCTTCAGCTTGCCCGGCTACAAGACGCGCTACGACGGCGTCAACCTGGTGACCATCCGCGAAAACACAGAGGGAGAGTACAGCGGCCTGGAGCATGAAGTGGTCAAGGGCGTGGTGGAGAGCTTGAAGGCAGGTCTTGCGGGCTGGGCTGCCTGCCGCCGCACGCGGCCCCCGCGCCTGCCGCCAGCGCCAGTGGCGGCGGGCTCGGGCGGCCCTGCACCAGCTGCCGCGCCGCCTGCGGGCAGCTGCTGGTGGCTCTTACCGGCGCGCATGAGGGTGTGTGATGTCGCCGTGGTGCAGCGCTGCCAGCGGCGCTGTGTCAGGTGCAGCCGCGGGCGCAACGGGGCGCGCCAGGGGTCTAGGGTTTGGCGGCCGGGGGCTCCCGGCAGCGCAGCCTCAAGGGCGCGCCTGCCTGCCTGCCCTGCCTGCAGGTCATCACGCGCACAGCCAGCACCAGAGTAGCAGAGTATGCCTTCAAGTACGCATCAGACCATGGGCGCGCCAAGGTGGGCGCGGGCGTGCGCAGCATGGCGGCGTGCAGGCGCGCGCTGCGGGGCTGCGGGCCTGCCTGCCTGGTGCAGGCTGAAGCGCGGGCGCAGCAGGCTGGGGGCAGCGCACAGCGGGTCCAACAAAATGAGTGGCGCGCTCGAAAGGCGTGCCGGGGCGGCTGTTCAGTTGCAGCCTGGCGGTGTGGCTGTGAGCCACACCTGCACCTGCTGTGACCGCTGCCCCCCCACCCACCCAACACTGCAGGTGTCGGCCATCCACAAAGCCAACATCATGAAGAAGGCGGACGGCCTGTTCATTGAGTGCTGCAGAGAGGTGGCGGAGAAGGTGCGCGCGCCCACCGCCGTGACCGCAGCTGCGGGTGCCGCCCGCCGCCCCCGCAGCTGTGGCGCCTGGCAGCTTGGGCGCCCCCTGGCAACCGCCGCCCCCACCCAACACCCACGCACCCGCGCCGCGCTGTGCCCTGCAGTATCCCAACATTGAGTACGAGGAGTACATCGTGGACAATGCGTGCATGCAGGTGGGTTGGTCGGCCCGGGGTTGGCGGGCAGCCCTGCATGCCTGCTACCTCCGAGGGAGGAGTGATTGCGCCGCAGGCCAGCCAGCTGCCCAGCTGCTTCAGCCTGCCTGGCGTCCCGGCCGCGCAGGTCCGCCCTGCTTTACCAGTCAGCCGCAGCGCCCCACCCACCGCCCCCGCCTGCCTGCCCGCCTGGCGTGCAGCTGGTGCGCGACCCCACCCAGTTTGATGTGCTGGTCATGCCCAACCTGTACGGCGACATTGTGTCCGACCTGTGCGCCGGCCTGATCGGAGGCCTGGGCCTGACGCCCTCCGCAAACGTCGGTGAGTGGTGCTGTCGCACGGGCCGTCCCTGGGAGCCACGCCGCCGCCGCCTGCAAGCACGGCGACGGGCAGAGCCGCCGGCGGCTGTGTCCGGGCGCATTGGCCACGCTGCGTGCCCCCAGCGCCTCATGGAGCTGCCGCTGCTGCTGCTGCTGTCGCCGCAGGCGCCAACGGCCTGGCGCTGATGGAGGCGGTGCACGGCACGGCCCCCGACATCGCGGGCAAGAACCTGGCCAACCCCACGGCCCTGCTGTTCAGCGGCTGCATGATGCTGCGCCACCTGGGCATGAACGACATTGCCGAGCGCATCCAGTCCGCCACGCTGGCCGTCATCGCCGAGGGCAAGTACCGCACAGGTGAGGCGGGGAGAGTGCGGCGGCCGGAGGCAGGTGCAGGCGGGCAGGTGGGGCCGGCGGCAGCGACTCCTGATGCGCCGGGCCGCAGGGGGGGGGTTTTCTGGGTGCAGCGGCTGACCCGCGCCTGCCCATGTTGCGGGGTGCAGGTGATCTGGGTGGCAAGTCCACCTGCAGTGACTTCACCAAGGCCATCATCGACAAGCTGTGACGCGGCTGCGGAGGCAGCAACAGCAGCAGCATCCATCGTAGCTGCAGAAGCAGCGGCAGCGGCAGCGGCAGTGGTGGCACGTGGCAGCGCGCGCATTGTGATGCGGCCTGCGGCTGGGTGGGGTCGGAGCCAGCGGCGTGGACACCCAGCAGCGCTCAGCAGCCGCTTCCTGTGTGCGGCTTGTAAGCTAGTCATTCTCGCACTGCTGCTGGGTTGGGGGTGGGCGTGCAGGGGGGCGCACGGCGTGGCGTCTGACCAGCACCCAGAAAAGCCGGCTGTGTCTGACTGGGGTGACTGCACGTCGGGTCCCATACTCTCTCTCTTCGCACGCGCCCGCCCCCTGCCCCCCTCGCACCTTCTTTCTCGCACCATCTTCCACCTACCACTCCCATCACTGCTGTCGATCACCTCTCCGTTGCCGATCCAGTCGGACAATCCTGCCAACGCGCCCTTTCAATCCACCATGACCACCACCACGACCATCTGGATCGTGTTCTTGCTCGCCTCGTCCGGGCTGCGGGCCCAGGCTGCGCCAGGTGAGTAAGACTGCCCACGATCGCGCGCCAGGAGGCACGCCGCCCGGCCACCAGCGTCACAACAAGCGCAGCAGCTCACAGCAGTGCATACCATGCGCGGCAGCGGGGCGCAGGGGCCCGCTGCATCGTCCCGCCTGCCTTGGGCGGGAAAATGCCCCAGTGACTGGCCGAGTCAACCCTCGCCCTCCCCGCCCTTTCCCCCCGCCGCCTCCTGGCCTGCAGAGCCGCAGGTGTCTCGCTCCACCTCGAAAAGCCAGGCGTCATCTGCGGCGCTGGCGGAGGCTGCGTCCACGGCCAATAGCGCCGCCCAAGCTGCCATCGAGGACGCCTGCTCGTCCGGCGACATCAACGGCCAGGCCCAAGTCCTAGCCTACGCTGCCGCAAACGCATCCGCCGTTGCCATGGCCCAGAGCGCTGCGGAGGTGAGCAGGCGCTGTGACGGTGGCTGCCTGGTGCTGTGGGCACAGCCGGTCAGACTGTGCAGCCTGCCCTGGTTTGTGGGGGCGCATCACCTCATGCCGGTCGACGCGATGACAACCCCCCCACCCCCCACTCTCCCCCTTCCCCTGGAGGAGCACACCCGCCACCTGCCGCATGCTGCCCCTCCCTCCCTTGACCCCTGCGCAGGTGTCTGTGACCGGCAACGGCGCCGCCTGCGCTGGCGGTCAGGCCACGGCGCAGTCCTCCGCCCGGGCGGTGGCCGAAGCCATCGCAAGCGGCGCCATCGACGCCACTAATGGATGCGCTGAGGTCAAGGCCATCGTGCAGGCCAGGGCCTTCGTCGACCTGTTCGTGTCGGCCGCTGCTAGGGCTGTCGCCCAGGCCTGCTCCACTGGTGGGGCGACGTGTGCTGGTTTTGTGGGTGCTGCGTGGGCGGGCGCTGCATTTGTGGGGTGCTGGCAGGAGTCGCGCCTGGTGAGGTGCCGCGCGCCGCACCCGACGACCAGCACAATCTGACGGCGGCACCCATGCCACGCTCCCGCCCCTCTCACTGCAACAGGAGGCGATGCAGCGGCATCTTCACAGGCCGTGGCAGCGGCGGTGCAGAGCTCCACACAGACGTCCCTGGCATCCGTGCTGGTCGCAGCAACGTCCAAGTGAGTGCCGGCGGAGCGGCAGCTCTGGAGCCGGCGACGCCGCGCCGCCGCGGCCAAGCCTGCTTGTCCCTGAGCTGCAGCCTCGCCTGCCTGCATGATCGCCCAGCAGGTGCGGCGCCTGCGGTGAGGAGGGCCTTGCCGTGCAGCGGCAGCAGCCTGCCGACGGCAGCAGCCCCGCGGCAGCCCCCGCCACCCCCAGCGAGCCTGTCGAGGGCCAGCAGCAGGAGGAGGAGGGCGGCAGCGAGCCTGCTGATGAGCAGCCCAGGAATGCCTACCCCACATGCACAGGTGGGCTTAGCACTTGAGCGCTTTCGTGTTGGCTGCATGCGTGCCACCAGCACTGCCACCTCCCTGAGGTTTGCGTGCTCGGCCCCACAAAGCTGGTGGCTCCAGCTGGTACGGTGGTGAGAGCACCGCAGGAGGCTGCACGCCAGGGCTCTTCCTGGTCAACTCGTGACTGATGCGCGCACGCGCGCGCAATGCATCGCCATGGGTACAGGCTTTGCCGCCAACGACTGCTGCAACGACTACGATGGCGGCCAGACGACCTGCGGCTGCTGGGACCTCCTGTTCTGGGGCTCGACCTGCACCTACGAGCGCGAGTCCCAGGACCCGCTGCGCTGGAAGCGCATTGGCAGCAGCAGCATCATCTGCGAGTGCCCCAGCGAGCGCCAGCAGGGCGGCGGCAGCGTGTCGGGTGTCTGGGACGCTTTTGAGCCCATCTGGGAGCGCTTCACTGGCTAGCTGATGAGCGGCTGAGGCGCCTGGGCGGTGGCGGCAGCACCAGGCGGGGGAGCAGGGCGTGCCTGCTGCAGCAGGGTGTGCCGGTGTGCCCGCTTTGTTCAGGGTGCTGTTTTCTGTATTCATGGTGTGTCAGCTGCACGAATAAGCCGGGGTGTGTGGGTGTTGGCTCAGGCGGTCTGACATGAGCTCATGCACGCGCGCGGAGGGTGGGTGGGTGGGGGGGGGGGTAGGCCATGGCCTTCCGCATGGCCGCAGCTGCCTGTAAGCTTCCTCCTGCCGCAAATTGCTCATTATTCGTTTGCAGTCATGTGACAGTCATTTTACAGTCATCAGGCCCAAAGGTGTTGCACCTGTTGCACCCACCAACCCGCGCTCGCCAGCTTCCAACTGACGGAAGCCGCCATGCGGCCTGCACACGCCATGGCCGTGGTGGGGCTGCAGCTGCTCGCCATGGGCTGCCTCCTTGTCGCCGCTCAGAGTACGTGGCACCCTGAATGCAGGCTGGGCAGGGCGCGGCCAGCCGCCAACGCGCCTGGGTGGGGTGGGCTCGCGCCCCCCGGCCTGCAGGCTTGCATGGGCTTCGATGCAGACCGCCGCGCCCAGCACCCCGCACATACACCACCAGGCCTGGGCCCCCCTGCAGACAACACGTCCACGGCGACTTCCGTCGCAACCTCCAGCTCTGAGTATGCTTCGGAAGCTGCTTCCGCTTCGTCCTCCGCTGTGGGCACCGCCATCAGCCAGGCCTGTGGCGACCAAGGGGCCACCAGCGCCGCCACCGCGCTGTCGAGCACCGTCGCACAGGCAGCCGCCGCTGCCACCGCCAAAGCCCAGGCCCAGGTGACCTTGGCGCTCGGCAGCACACTGAAATTGCAAGGTCTGGACTGCGGGCTGCGAGCTGCGGGCTGCGGGCTGAGCAGGCCTGGGCAGGGATCACCCCACCCTGGCTGCCCCCAGACTCTCGCCCCTCGGCTGCCACCCCCCACCCACCTCCCCGCGCCTACAGGTGTCTGTCACGGGCTCAGGGCAGGCCTGCGCCGATGCCAGCGCCACCTCCAACGCTGTGGCAACCGCCATCGCCCAGGCGGTGGCGTCCGCCTTTGCTTCTGCCAGCGGCGGCTGCGCCGAGGTGGCGGCGGCGGCCGATGCCAGCACCTTTGCCAGCCAGATCGCGACCGCCACCGCCACTGCCGCCTCCCAGGCGTGCTCCACAGGTGAGGCAGGGATGCCCCTGCTGCTGCATGGTGTGAGGTCAGGCATGGACGGCCCGGCCGCTTGGCCCGGGCAGTGTCTGGGTGCAGCTGGGCGGGGGCCATGCACCAGTCAGCTGCACCACCACCACGGGAGCTGCTGGGCTGCCCGCACGCCTGCAGGCGGAGACGCCACCGCCACCAGCCAGGCCATCTCCTCCGCCGTCGCCTCAGCCACTGCCAGTGCCTTTGCCGCCGCCCTGGCAGCAGCCACCGGCAACGCCTGCAGCGCCTGCCCCCAGAAGCAGGCACCCGCTGCTGGCTCGCCCTCCCCATCGCCCTCCCCCGCGGCCTCGCCAGGGCCGCCGTCACCCTCCCCCGCTGGCAATGCCACGTCACAACAGCCCAGTGCCAGCCCAGCAGCCTCCAGCCCAGCTGCAGCCAGCAGCCCGGCTCCCGCGGAGGGCGCTGCCAGCCCACCCCCGGCCACCGAGGGGTCTGCTGCACCCTCGCCCGCGGCGAGCACCGCCACTGCTGTCGCCACTGCTGTTGCCAACGCTGCTGCAGGTGAGCTGTGCGGCGCTGGCATGGCAGGGCCCACCACACACTCTGCAGGGTGTGCATGGCGTGCCAGTGGTGGGCGGCCGATCTGATGCATCACTCAATTGCTGCTGGCTGCCTTGGCCTTGCCGCACGACTGCTTGCAGGGCCGAGCAGCCAGCCGCCGGCGGGTGGGGGTGCGGCAGGGAGCAACGCCGGGGCCGCCGTGGGCAGAAGGATGCTGGCGCTGCTGTAGGAGGCAGGGCCTGGCAAGCGTGATGATGATTACGGCGGACGCGTGGTGGTGTGCCGCAGCAGACTTGCAATCCCTGATACCCACCGCACTTGGCCAGCCGACAGCAGTGGCACCCACCCCCTCGCTCCATCAGTGCCCTGCCTGGACCCCAACAGCTTGCAACCATGCTCGCCTTTTTTGTAATCCTACGCCGCGCCTGCTGCTGACGGACAGCCCAGCAGCAGGGATGATAACTGCGCAGCTGCGACCGTGCGACCGTCATTGGGGCACCCAATTTATCACAGTGCACTTGCACAGGCAGCAGCGTGTGGTGACCCCCCCTTCTGACCATGCGCACAGGCAACACGCACCACGCGGTGGTCCCAAGGGCAGGGGGGGCCTCCTTCTATATCACTCTGCTATAATTGGGGGGCGCAGGGGCCCGCTGCATCGTCCCGCCTGCCTTGGGCGGGAAAATGCCCCAGCAGTGACTGACCGAGTCAACCCTCGCCCTCCCCGCCCTTTCCCCCCGCCGCCTCCTGGCCTGCAGAGCCGCAGGTGTCTCGCTCCACCTCGAAAAGCCAGGCGTCATCTGCGGCGCTGGCGGAGGCTGCGTCCACGG
>Ga0315905_10004289_pt1 | contig 14541 bp, 10 predicted proteins | sample LakEriMetagenome_5_FD_203522 | JGI IMG/M metagenome (GOLD analysis project Ga0315905, IMG submission 203522) | Freshwater fungal communities from buoy surface, Lake Erie, Ohio, United States - Buoy 4 MA121 | ecosystem: Environmental > Aquatic > Freshwater > Lake | place: USA: Lake Erie, Ohio... | reverse complement strand
GCAGGGCCGCCGAAAAAGAAAAGTCCCGTTTGGACGGGGAAAATGCGGGCCAGGCCGGTGACCGTATTTCCCGCAGGAAGTCGAAAAAAACCGTTTGCGCGATGCCGGGCGTTCGCCTATAACGGCGGCCCCAACGGCAACGCAAGTGGCCCTCCTGGTTTCCAGAAACGAGGAGCGGTAGCTCAGTTGGTTAGAGCGCCGCCCTGTCACGGCGGAGGTCGCGGGTTCGAGCCCCGTCCGCTCCGCCACTTGCGAAGTCTGCAAGCGCCTGACGCAATCCGTCAGGCGCTTTTTTTTGCCCGGATGCTGCGGAGAAGGCCGCCCCGGGTGACGCGTTCGTGGTGATTGCGGCCAGAGGCGGCATCAGCTAAAGCAGAGGAGCCCGCCCGGGCGCATTTCCTATCTCATGAAACCTCTCCGTCTTCTGCTTCCCCTCGCCTGTCTTGCTGCCGTGGTAACCTTCTCCACCGGTCAGCAGGATGCCAATAAGTTCACCGTCGCCCCCGACCGCGTGGAGAAAATCAAAGCGGCGATGCCGGAAAAGGCGCCCGCGCCCGTGCAGAAAAAACATGAGGTACTCGTCTTCACTAAGACGGCCGGCTTCCGCCACGGCTCCATCCCCTCCGGCGTGGAAAGCATGAAGCAGCTCGGCGCGAAGACCGGGCTCTTCACCGTCACGCACACCGAGGATGAGACCATCTTCAAACCAGACAGCCTGGCGAAATTCGACGCCGTCATCTTCCTCAACAGCACCGGCCCCATTTTCCAGAACTCTCCTGCCGGCGAGGATGTGCTCAAGCAGAGCCTGCTGGACTTCGTGAAGGACGGCAAAGGCGTCATCGGCTTCCACTCTGCAGGGGACACTTACAACGACTGGGACGGCTGGTCGCAGATGCTGGGCACCGGATTCGAAAGCCATCCGTGGAATGCCGGCGAAACGGTGCGCGTGAAGAACCTTGATCCTAAGCATCCGCTCAACGCGGCGTTCAAAGGCGAAGGCTTCACGATCAAAGACGAGATTTACAAGTTTAAGCCCGGCCGCGCTCAGCCTTCGGAGCGCCGCATGCTCCTCGCGCTCGACAGCGAGGGGACCAACCTCATGAAGGACGACCAGAACAAGGACGGGAAACCGGACCGCGACTTCTATCCGATTTCCTGGCTCTCGACCTTCGGCAAGGGCCGCACGTTCTACTGCTCACTCGGCCACAATGACGAAGTCTTTTGGAACCCGGCCGTGGTGCAACACTACCTCGCCGGCATCCAGTATGCGCTGGGTGAACTCCCCGCGGAGGCCACCCCCAAAACCGTGGCCATGATCCTCGATGACGGCCGTGTGGTAGCCAGCAACTGACCCTGTTTCATCATTCACCAAACGGCTGACAGCCGCGCTGTGCCTCCGGGCCGGCGCGGCTGTTTGCTATTGGGGAGCAGGGGCCGGAGCCTTTTCGGCCTCCAGTTTCTTCCGGGCCATTTCCGTGGCGCGGGTGACTTTTTTCTCCAGCATTTTCCGTTTCCAGCCGCCCTGGCGGTGCAGTGCCGCGATGTAGTGAAGGCTGGCCTCGTGGTAGCGTCCCATAGCCATGAGGTGGTCGCCGTAGTAGTGATTGATGAGCCGCGACCCACTGGCCCAGGCCAGCGCCCGCCGCCACCATTTCTCCGCCTCCTCGAACCTCCGCATGCCATCAAGAGTGCGTCCAATGTACATGGAGGTGTAGGCATTCTGCGGGTAGAGGCGGTAGGCAGCCTCAAAGCTCTCCAGGGCTTTTTTCACGAAGGTCGCCGTCACCTTGTCGTCGTTGCTGAGGAATTCCACCGTCAGCTTGCAGGCCAGGCCATAATGAATCCAGGCATCATAGTTCTTTGGATCCGCATCCACCGCCTTCTTCATGTCTGAGGCGGCGGTGAAGCTGTCTTCGAGGGAGTCGGCGCCTGTGAGGAAAACCGACAGGCCGGTGTGGTAATGGTAGTCGCCCGCAGCCCAGGGCAGCACATGCCAGGACATGACCGCCGCCGGCACGCAGGCCGCCAGCGTGGCCGTCATGCGCCAGGGACGCTGCGCCGGGACTTCCGGTTCGGCTGCAACCCACTCCGTTTCCTCCTCTGCAGGGCCAGGGTTGGCCATGAAGCCGAGCACCGTGGCGGCCAACACCGCAATGACCCCGATATGCATGTTGAAGTCCGCCACACAGTGGACCGCGAATCCCAGCATCCCGCACAGCGCCCCCAGGGTCACGGCCCCGCGGCTGTCGCGGAAGGTCGCACCGCGTCCGGCATTGTCCTGCGCCTCGTGGATCACGAATCCGAACGCCTTCCAGCAGTGAAGGCCAAGCACCGCCAGCGCGAGCAGCAGCCCCGCCACGCCATAGTCTGCGAGCAGCTGGAGCCAGTCGTTGTGCGCGAAGACCGCATCCACATCCGTATCGCTCCAGGTTACCCATTTGGTCTCCATGGTGCGCAGCGACCGCTCATAGTATTCAAAAGAGCGCGCCCCGGCGCCGAAGAGCGGGGCCTCCTGCCACTGGACATTCGCCCGGTCCCACATTTCCGCACGGCCGTTGAGGTTGTTCAGCACCCGGCCTTCACCAAACTTTGCCTCCAGCCGCCCCCATGCGAAGACACCGATCGCCAGGCAGCCCGCGATCATCAGCCCGAACAAAACACCCGTAAAGGAGCGCCCGCCCTGCTGCCGGCGCCGCATCAGGCTCAGCACCAGCGCCGCGCCGCCAAACACCGCCGTCCCCAGGCCCATCGCCAGCAGACCCGCGCGGCTGGTGGACAGGGCCGCCGTAATGAACGCCACCACAAACACCAGACCACACAGCACCCGAACAAAGCTGTGCACCCGGCCAAATACCGCAATGCCCAGCAGTATAAAGGAGGTCAGTTCCATGAACGCACACAGGTGATTCGAGTTCGGATAAAACCCGCCAAACACGGCATCCACAGAACTCCGGGTGAAGCCAAGCCAGCTCAGCGGATTGGCCCCGTCATTCCCATACATCTGCCACAGCCCCATTCCCAGATTCCCCAGGATCAGCAGAGCCCAGACAATGATCAGCGCGAACCGGTGCCGCGGCCGCTCAAACCGTGCGGCCGCCAGAACCCAACCGATGAATGCCGTCGCGGCAAACACGAGGTCCTGCCGCGCCAGATACGCCACATCAGACGTCAGCCCGCGCCACGTGATGTAAGCCGTGAACAGCACCACCGACACCAGACACGGCACACTCAGCCGGCCGCGCAGCCCGCGGTGCAGCGTGAAGATCCCGGCCAGCGCCGCCAGCCAGAGGAACGGCGCGCCAATCCAGAACGGCGCCGCGTCCTTCCACGTGCCAAAGATACCAAGGAGCAGCCAGCCCAGCAGGCACAGGCCAAAAGAGAGAGTTTCGAGTGCGCGGATCACGGCTGCGAGACTAGGCACGGCCCCGCGGCTATTCAAGCCCCCACGCGCGGGAGCTGCACTCCGCAGCCCGGCGCAGCGTCCCGTCTGTCAGGATCTTCGCCCGCAGCCCGCCCCGGCCCTTCAGCGACGCCTCCGCCCCTGGGTGAAATGCTCCGTCCATCCAGTAGCACGGGCTGCACTCCGCCATCCCCAGAAACCGGATGCCCTGCACCGTAAACTCCCGGCCGATCAGCCCGTTGAGATCCACCCCGCTCACGATCACATTCCGCCGGAACACCTCCGGCCCGCGGTCCCACACCTGAAATTCCGCGCACAGCGACTCATGCACCTCACGCGAAAAAAAGGTGATCTGCCCCTTATAGTCCTCCTTCCAGCCAAAGAACCGGTCCCCGGCGATCCCTTTTCCCGCCACCAGTTCGGCCTCCTCCAGCGCCACCACCGGGGCCTGACCCGCAGGCTGCCCGTGGTGCCCAAAGTAGTTGTGCTCCGGGCTGATGAAGATGTGCTCAATCGTCATAACAGACCTACTGTGGTCCAGCGGCACACTGTGTGCAAGGCAATGGCCAGCGCCTGTCCGCCTCTTCTTTCACCGTCTTTTGCGGATGAACTTCTCCTTGCCGCTGCATCAGCTTAAACCAGAAAGTCGCCTTATTACTATGAGTAACTCACCACTTTCCACCCGCCGCGCCTTCCTGCGCAAGACCACCGGCACCGCTGCCGCCTCCGCCTTCGCCGGCATGACCATCCCGCACGTCTTCGCTGCGGAGGACAACACGGTAGGCGTCGCGCTCGTTGGCTGCGGCGGCCGCGGATCGGGCGCTGCCAAGAACGCCCTCGATGTCCTCAGCCTGCCTACTAAACTCATGGCCATGGCTGATGTGTTCGACCACAAGCTCAACGGCAGCCACCAGGCCCTCACGAACGAATTCCAGAGCAAGCCCGGCAAGGTGGACGTGCCCGAAGACCGCCGCTTCCTCGGCTTCGACGCCTACAAGAAGGCCATGGATGTCATCAAGCCAGGCGGCATCGTCATCCTCACCACTCCGCTCGCCTTCCGCGTGCCGATGTTCAAATACGCCATCGAGCGCGGACTCCACGTCTTCATGGAGAAACCCGTCACCGCCGACGGCCCCACGAGCAAAAAGATGATCGAACTCGCCGGCGAAGCCGACAAGAAGGGCCTGAAGTGCGGCGTCGGTCTCATGGTCCGCCACTGCCGCGCCCGCCAGGAACTCTGGAAGCGCATTCAGGACGGCGAGATCGGCGACATCATCAACATGCGCAGCTACCGCATGCATGGCCCCGTCGCCTCCTGCTTCTCCACCCGCACTCCCGAGGGCAAAAGCGAGGTCATGTATCAGATCGAGCGCTTCCACTCCTTCCTCTGGGCCAGCGGCGGTCTCTTCAGCGACTTCAACATCCACTTCGTCGATGAATGCTGCTGGATGAAGAACAAATGGCCCGTCAAAGCCCAGGCCGTCGGCGGCCGCCACTACCGCGGCGACTACATCGACCAGAACTTCGACAGCTATGCCGTGGAATACACCTTCGATGACGGCACAAAGTTCTTCTTCGACGGCCGCACCATGGTGGGCTGCAAGCAGGAGGAAGCCAGCTATGCGCACGGCAGCAAGGGCTCTGCGGTTATCAGCACCGCCGGCCACACCCCGGGCAAGTGCCGCATCTGGAAAGACCACGTCATGAAGCGCAATACCGAGGCCTGGGCCTTCCCCCAGCCCGAGCAGAATCCCTATCAGCTCGAATGGGACGACCTCGCCGCCGCCATCATCAACAACACGCCCTACAACGAAGTCGTCCGCGGCGTGGAAGCCTCCATCGCCACCAGCATGGGCCGCATGGCTGCCCACACCGGCCGTGAAATCAAATGGGAGGACATGCTCAACTGCCCGCACGAGTTCGCCCCCGGCGTGGAAAACCTCACCGCCGACGGCCCAGCCCCCGTCATGCCGGACAAAGACGGCCGCTATCCTGTGCCCGAACCCGGCAAGAAGACCGATCGCGAATACTAATCCGCGGCCTCTTTTGCAAAACCCCGTCCGCTGCCCGCCAGTGGACGGGGTTTTCGTTTTGGGCTCCGCAGCTGCGCGGCAGCACGGCCTTGCGGTGTAAGGACGCCGGTGGTGTAGGGCGGCATGATTCGCCCCGCTCTCGCTCTGGTCCTGGGATGGTGTGCCGCCTGCGCGGCGGCACCGCCGCCCGTCAAAGTCTTCGTGCTCGCCGGTCAGTCGAACATGGAGGGCCAGGCGGTGGTGGATTTGTCAGGAAAGGACTACAATGGAGGCAAAGGCACGCTGGTGGAACGGATGCAGGATCCGGCCACAGCGCCACTGCTGGCCCATCTGCGCGGGGCGGATGGAAAATGGACGGTGCGGGATGATGTGTGGGTGCGGTATCAGCGCGAGGACCAGCCACTGCTGAGCGGGCCGCTGAGCGTGGGCTGCGCGGTGTACAGCGGCCCGCATCACTTTGGCGCGGAGCTGCAGTTTGGGCATGTGCTCGGCAACCGGCTGGAGAATCCCTTGCTGCTCATCAAGACCGCGTGGGGCGGAAAGAGTTTATACAAGGACTTCCGGCCGCCGTCCTCAGGCGGCGAGACGGGCCCTTATTACCGGAAAATGCTGACGCAGGTGCAGTCAGCACTAACAAACGCCGCCGCCGAATTCCCGGCGCTCGCCGGCCGGGCGCTGGAGCTGGCGGGATTCGTCTGGTGGCATGGCTGGAACGACGGCTGCGAACCGAAGACGGCCGTGCCCGAGTATGAGCAGAACCTGACAAATTTGATCAACGACGTCCGGCGTGAGTGGAAGAATCCGCAGCTCCCCGTGGTGATCGGTGAGCTGACCGGGCCGTGGGTGGACGCACCGCCGGAATGGGAGCAGCTCCGCAGAGCGCAGGCCGCCGTGGCGCAGCAGCCGGAATTCGCCGGAACGGTGGCCTTCGTTCCCACGCGGCAGTTTGTGCGAAAAGCGGAGGACTCACCGAACCCGGGACACGGCCATCATGAGTTTGGCAATGCGGAGACTTACTTCCTCGTGGGCGATGCCCTGGGAAAGGCGATGGTTTCGCTGCTGGAGAAGCCTGACAAGAAGCTGCCGCTCCCGGGCGATACCTTCACCGTGGAGGGCCGCACCGCGTTCCTCATTCCCGGCAGGACCACACCGGAGGCGAAGGCAAAGCCGTGGGTGTGGTATGCACCGACGCTTCCGGGTCTGCCCGGGCCGGAGGAGCGCTGGATGTTTGAACAGTTCCGCGACGCCGGTATCGCCGTCGCCGGGATTGATGCCGGTGAATCCTGCGGCAGCCCGGACGGCCGCGCGCTGTTCACCGCACTCTATGCCGAACTCACGCAGCGGCGCGGCCTGTCGCCAAAGCCCGTGATGCTCGGCCGCAGCCGCGGCGGGCTCATGACGCTGTGCTGGGCCGCGGAGAATGCAGACAAGGTCGGCGGCTTTGCCGGCATTTACCCCGTATGCAATCTCACCAGCTACCCCGGTCTCGATAAAGCCGCGCCGGCCTACAAACTGACGCCGCAGGAACTCGCCGCGAAGCTCTCCGAACACAATCCCGTAGACCGCCTCGCCGCGCTGGCGCAGGAGAAGGTCCCGCTCTTCACCATCCACGGCGATGTGGACAAAGTCGTGCCGCTGGAGGCGAATTCCGGGCTGCTGAAATCACGCTATGAAGCGCTCGGCGGCTCTATGCAGCTGATCGTGCCGCAGGGTCAGGGGCACAACATGTGGCAGGGCTTCTTCCAGTGCGCGGAGCTGGTCGCTTTCGTGAAACGAACAGCCAAAACGCGTCCGGTGGTGGCGGGCTATGTGCCCGTTTGGGAGGACCTGGCAGCTGCGGCGGAGCGCCTCGACCTCGCGGCCCTGACACATCTCCACCTCGCATTCGTAAACCCGGCGGATGCCGCGGGCACTCTGCCGTTCGACGCGAAGGTGACGCCGCTCATGGCAAAGGCGCGGGCGGCGGGCGTGAAGGTGCTGTTTTCCCTCGGCGGCGGCGGGGCTTCGGAGGACGCAGGCATGCGCGCCCGCTATGCGGCCCTTTTGAGCGACGGAGCGCGCGCCGGCTTTGTAAAGTCGCTCGCCTCGTATGCGACGGCGCATGGCTTCGACGGCATCGACGTGGACCTCGAAGGCCCCGCCATCACAGAGCAGTATGGGGCGTTCATCCGTGACCTCGCCGCGGCTCTGAAACCGGCCGGCCTGCTGATGACCGCCGCCCTTTCGAAAGGCTACGGCGGCGACCGCGTGCCGGCGGAAGCGCTCGCGGCATTCGATCTCGTTCACATCATGGCCTACGACGCCACCGGACCCTGGGCTGCGGACCGCCCGGGCCAGCACTCGTCCCTGGCCTTTGCGCAGGAAAATGTGCAGTGGTTCCTCCAGCGCGGGCTGAAGCCGGAACGCGCGGTCCTCGGCGTGCCGTTTTACGGCTATGGCTTCGGTGATGGCATGAAGGGCCGCAGCTTCACCTATGCTGAGATCGTAAAGCAGTGGCCGGACGCCGCGCAGCGCGATGCATCCGGCAGCACCGTCTATTACAACGGCCGCGCCACCATCGAAGCCAAATGCCGCTACGCCCTCGAACAAAATCTCGCCGGCCTCATGATCTGGACCGTCGCCGGCGACGCCCCCGGAGAGGATTCACTGCTCAAGACAATGCACCGGATCTTGTCTGAATGACCCCGCCACCTCACCCGCGCGGGTGGAACGTGCGGTGGACCTGTTTGAGGCGGGCTTTGTCCACATGGGTGTAGATCTGAGTGGTGGTGATGTCGGCGTGGCCGAGCATTTCCTGGATGACGCGCAGGTCGGCGCCGCCGCTCAGGAGGTGGGTGGCGAAGCTGTGCCGCAGCAGGTGAGGATGGACATCGAGGTCCACGGCTTTGGCGCGGGCGTGGACGATTTGCTCAATGCGCGTCGTTGTGAGGCGTCCGCCGTGAATCCCGATGAAGACGTGGCTGCCGGTTTTGCGCGTCACGAGCTTTGGCCGCCCGGTGTCCAGCCAGCGCGTGATCACTTCCCGCGCGGTGCGCCCCACGGGCACGATGCGCGTCTTGTTCCCCTTCCCCGTCACGCGGATGAAGCCTTCGTCGAGCGACAGCTGGTCCAGCGTAGCGGCAGCCAGTTCCGACACGCGCAGCCCGCTGGCGTAGAGCAGTTCCAGCATCGCGAGGTCCCGCAGGTCGAGCGGCGTGACGGGATCTATGCTGGCGAGGAGGTGGCTGACCTCCTCCTCGGTGAGCGTGGAGGGCAGCGAGGCATCCAGCCGGGGTGCCATGAGACCGTCCGCCGGGTCGGACTTCAGAAACCCCCGCGCCGCCAGAAAACGGAAGCAGATTTTCAGCGCGATGGCATTCAACCGGATGGTTGTGTTCGTCAGCCCGTCGGTTTTCCGGCTCAGCAAATAGCTGCTGAGCTGAGGGAGCGTGACGGCTTCCACCTCCGTGATTCCCTGACAGCCCGCCCATTCGGCAAACCCCTCCAGCGACTGGCGCACGGAGATTTGATAATTCACCGACAGCCCCCGCTCCGTGGCGAGATAAAGAATGAAGCGGTCCGTGGCTTCCGGAAATGTCATGCCGCCCCATACTGCCTTCCCCGGTAAAAGGAAACCGAGGGTCTCATTTCCCCGGGGCCATGGGTTCCCTGCCCTGCCCGGCAGGTCTGGTTTGCTCTCCTGAGCATTTGGAAGTTACAAAATTATCGTTCCTAATTTGATAATTGTCATAATTCACCACCGCCTCCCGTAGCGGCCTCTCTCCATCCCATAACCGGAAAGAAAATACTAGACCGTGTCTTCGCAAATCAGCGGGGAAAGGCGGGGTGAAATGAAATCCCGGAAGAGGTCTTTCGTAGAGGGAGGAGCTATGTTCAACAAACTGACCCGCAGTCTCCATCAGGCCCTGCTTGGCAGGGCATCTTCATTCATCTCCTAATCGCGAAAAACTGGGCCGGAAAGCGCGGGCGCCGGCCGGCCGTGGTGACGGCACATCTGGAAGCGTTCTTCTGGATCCTGCGCACGGGTGATCCCTGGCGCGAGGTGCCGGAACGCTTTGGGAAATGGCAGAGTGTCTATTCCCAGTTTCGCCAGTGGTGCCGGGGCGGCTTATGGGACTCGCTCCGGCGTTGGATGGGCACACAGGCGCAGGGCGCGCTGCGCTTTGTCGACGGCAGCAATATCAAGCTCCACCAGCATGGCCTGCAGGGACCAGCAGACCTGCGCGCGCAGGAAGCCATCGGGCTCTCGCGCGGCGGCTGGACGACCAAAGCCGTGGCTGTGGTGGATGAAGCAGGCCTGCTCTGCGGCGTGCTCCTTGCTCCCGGCAACCAGCATGATCAAACGGCCTCGCGCGCACTGCTGCCGACTCTGGCTGGCATGCATTTTGTGGGTAACAAGGGCTTCGACAGCGAAGCTTTCCGCGCCGTGGCTATCAGACGATTGCGGAGCAGCCGACCCCGTTCGATGCCGCCGTCTATCGCCAGCGCCACAAGGTCGAAAACATCTTCCTTCGGCTCAAAATTCACAAGCGCATCGCCCTGCGCTCCGATAAAACCGCCTCCTCCTATCTGGGCTTCTTTTTATTTGCCGCCCTCCTCCACCGCCTCTCCATTTGCAAAGACACCGTCTAGTGGATGCGGCAGAGCTGGTGGACGCGGGGGTCGTTCCAGATGTCGTCGGGGCTGATAGACTTTTTGTTGAATTTGAACCAGATGTCGGCGCGGCGGAAACACTCGTAAACGAGTTCGGAGCAGATGTATTTGCGGTCGCGGTTGCGGCGGCCTTTTTTGAAGAGGATGCGGCAGGCGATGCGGAGAATCTCCCAGTTGTCGTAGGGTTTGGTGAGTTCATCCATGCCGAAGCAGATGGCTTTTTTCATGTCGCCGGGGCAGGGGGCGGGCTGGAGGCGGCCGATGACCATGCGGCCGCGGTAGGGTCGGTTGCGGCCGTGGTAGTCGCGAAGGTATTTGGAGAGGGGGGCGGTGCGGACGCCGATGAGGGTCTCGCTTTCGAGGATGAAGAGGCGGCCGAGGGTGTCGTCGCGGTAGATGATGCCGACGTGGCTCCAGTTGGATTTGGTAAACCAGCGGATGAGGCCGGAGAAGAAGTAGGAGCCGGAGCAGAAGACGATGTCGCCGGTGCGGAGGGTGTCGCGGACGGATTCGTAGGGGACTTTGGGGATGAGGTCGATGTCGCGGGAGGTGACGGGGGCGGCCATGGGAGGGGTGGGGTGAAATCCGAAAGGCGAATGCAGAAATCCGAAGGGGGTGGGGCGTGCCGGGCGGGTGGGGCGCTGCTTTATAGAAGGTGGAGTCTGAAATGGGCGGGGGGCAAATAAAAAAGCCCCGCCTCCGGTGGGGGAGGCGGGGCTGGGGTGTGAGCTGGAGGGTTTAGTAGGGCAGCTCGCGGAGGTAGATGTTCTTAAACCAAAGGTTGTTGCCGTGGTTTTGGAGTTCGATCTGGTCGGCGCGGGGGATGGGGACGCCGGCTTCCCAGAGGTTTTCGAGGATGGCGCGGTCGACGACGCGCTGGCCGTTGAGGTAGATGGTGGCGCGGTCGCCGATCATGCGGATGTGGAAGGTGTTCCATTCGCCGATGGGTTTGTCGGCTTTGACGAGGGGGTCTTTGCCGTCTTTGCCGGGGCCTTTGTTGTTCCAGAGGCCGCCGGAGCCTTTCTGGTTGCCGTGCTGGAATTGCTCGGGGTTGGTGGGGTCCCAGATTTGGACCTGGGGGAGGCCGCGGAGGTAGATGCCGCTGTCGGCTTTGGCGGGGATTTTCCAGTCCACGTAGAAGTCGAAGTCGCCGTATTTCTTCTCCGTGACGAGGCTGCGGCCTTTGCCGCTGAAGACGAGGGCGCCGTCTTCGACTTTCCAGTGTTCGCGCATGACTTTGTCGGCTTCCTCCTGGGAGGCGGCGAGCTGTTCGGCGGTCATTTTGGCGCGGGTGCCGGGTTTTTCCCCTGGGCCTGCCATGAGGCCGCGCCAGCCGGTGAGGTCTTTGCCGTTGAAGAGGGCGACGAACCCTGCGGGCGGGGTGTTATCCGGGTTGCCGGTGAGGGCGGGGGCGGCGGGGGCGAAGGATTTGACCTTGAGGTTGCGATAGCCGACGCGGTCGCCGTGGCCGCAGAAGGCGATGGTGCCGGTGGTGCGTTCGAGGCCGGGGTGTTTGGCGTCGTGGATGGGTTTCTTGCCGGTGAGGTAAACGTCGGTGATGGTGTGGCCGTTGAGGATGACTTTGACGTGGTCGCCGATGCAGAGGATTTGCTGGCGGTTCCACTCGCCGGTGGGCTTGAGGTGGTTCGTCTGGGCCTGAGTGGAGGGCTGGACTCCATAGACGGAGCCGTGGAACTGCCAGGTCTGGAGGCCTTTGTATTTCTCGTGCTTGTCGTCGAGGATCTGGATTTCCATGCCCACATAGGCGGCGTCGCCGGTGCCAGGGTAGCGGAGGCCGATGCCGTTGTTGGCGCCGGGGGTGAGCTGGAATTCGAAGTCGAGGACGAAGTCGCCGTATTCCTTGACGGTCTGGAGGAAGGAGCCCTTGGGCGTGCAGTAGATGGCGCCGTCTTCCACGGCGTAGCCTTCGCCTTTCCAGCCTTCGAGGGTCTTGCCGTCGAAGAGGGGCTCCCAGTCTTTGATTTGCTCGAGCATCTGGAGCGTGGTGCCGGCGGGGGCGGGGTCTTCAGCGCGGGTGAGGGTGGCGGCACTGCACACGAGGGCAGCGGTGACGGTAAGGGTGGTGAGTTTCATGAGTGGATGGAAACGGGGCGAGGCTATCGGCCCTGTCTCCGCACGCAAGGATGGCTGCGCTACGTGTTTCGATACTTTTCGCGGCGGATGGAGGGTGCGCCTTGCACACGGGCCGCAGCCGCATTACGCGGGGCGCTCTCATTTTCTCATACCATGGACATCTTCCACGAACTCACCTGGCGCGGACTGCTCGAAGACTACACCGGACGCACGGAGGGCGGCGATGACGCGCTGCCGGCCCGGCTCCGCGCCGGAGGGGTGACGCTGTATTGTGGATTCGACCCGACGGCGGACTCGCTGCATGTGGGCAGCCTCGTGCCGCTGCTGGCGCTGCGGCGCTTCCAGCTGGCGGGGCATCACCCTATCGCGGTGGCGGGCGGAGCGACGGGGAGCATCGGGGACCCCAGCGGCAAGACGCAGGAGCGGCAGCTGCTGACGAAGGACCAGATCGCGGCGAATGTGCAGGCCATCCGCCCGCAGCTGGCGCGGCTCCTCGACTTCGATGCCACGGCGAACCCGGCGCGCCTCGTGGACAATGCGGACTGGCTGGGGCCGGTGAGTTTCCTCGACTTCCTGCGCGACGTGGGAAAGCACTTCACGGTGAACCAGATGGTGGCGAAGGAATCGGTGCGCGCCCGGATGGAGGACCGCGATGTGGGGATCAGTTACACGGAGTTCAGCTACATGCTGCTGCAGGCGTATGACTTTTACCACCTGGCGCGGGTGTATGGCTGCGAACTGCAGATCGGCGGCAGTGATCAGTGGGGGAATATCACGGCGGGGATGGACCTGACGCGCAAGAAGCTGGATAAAAAGGCGTGGGGCCTCACCATGCCGCTCATCACGAAGGCGGACGGCATGAAGTTCGGCAAAACGGAAAGCGGCACCATCTGGCTGGATGCAAAGCGCACCAGCGTTTACCAGTTCTATCAGTTCTGGATCAATACCGATGACCGTGACGTCGTGCGTTATCTGAAGTATTTCACGTTCCTCAGCGAGGCGGAGGTGACTGTGCTGGAGGCGGGCCATGCAACGAATCCCGGCGCGCGGGAAGCGCACCAGGCGCTGGCGAAGGCGGTGACGGCGATCATTCACGGCGAAGCCGCCTGCGCCGAAGCCGTGCGGGCCAGCAGCATTCTCTTTGGCGGCAGCCTTGAGGGCATCACACCCGCCACGCTGGACGTGCTGCGCAGTGAAGTGCCCTCCGCCGGCGTGTCCGCGGCCGCACTGGAAGCCGGGCTGCCGCTGACCGAGGCGCTCGTGACGGCGGGGCTGGCCCCGAGCAAAGGCCAGGCGCGCAAAGACATCGAAGGTGGCGGCATTTATATCAATGGCCAGCGCTGTCAGGATGCCGCGAAGACGCTCAGCACGGCTGATCTGCTCCACGGCAGCGCGGTGCTCCTGCGGAAGGGGAAGCGCTCCTACGCACTGCTCACCGCCGAAGCCTGACAAAGCGCGAAAAAGGATTTGCCGCGGAGGGGATTACGGGCGCACACTGCGGCCGGTTCTGGAATTGTGTGTGGTTTTCGTGCAGGGTGTGATTTCAAATTACAAGTGGAACGCGTAACCTCTTGATGGTGAGCAGTCACTTTTTCGGAAAAACGCTATTCCCGCCTCGTGCTGGCAGTTTTTTCCCGGGAAAATGACTGGGGGCGCGGAGCCAAGGCCCGTTCCACTTGGAACTTGAAACCGCCTGGCTTGTCTGGATGTGCACTACCGCAGCCGTCATGAGGCGCTCATTGGATTCTCCAACGCGCACTATTACGACTCGCGGCTGCAGCCGGTCCCGGAGCATCCGTGCCATGCCGCCCGGGCACCGCTCTATGAGCACCGCACGGCGGGCGTTTATGAAGACCGCACCAACCGCAAGGAGACCGCAGAAGCGGTGGAACTGATCGCGGATCTACTGGCCGCGGAGAATTCACCATCCATCGGCGTCGCGTGCTTCAATCTGTCCCAGCGGCATGCCATTCTAGATGCCTTCGATGCGAAATGCGCCGCCAATGAAGGGTTTGCCCGCCGGCTGGAGGCTGCCCGCACACGGCACTGGAAGGATTCCTTCGAGGGGCTCTTCGTGAAGAACCTCGAAAACGTGCAGGCCGATAAACGTGATGTCATGATCATCTCCACCACTTTCGGACCGGATGCCGGGGGGAAGTTCCGCCGGAATTTTGGGGCGCTATCCCAGCAGGACGGCGGGCACCGTCTGAATGCGCTCATCATCCGAGCACGGCAGGCCGTCCATGTTTTCACCTCCATCCTGCCGGAGGAGTATGCCTCAGTGCCGGAGGCCCCTCCCGGCATGATCCCGGGAGGCCGCCTCCAGCTTTACGCCTACCTGCGCTACGCCGAGTCACTCGC
>Ga0315905_10004288_pt1 | contig 14546 bp, 14 predicted proteins | sample LakEriMetagenome_5_FD_203522 | JGI IMG/M metagenome (GOLD analysis project Ga0315905, IMG submission 203522) | Freshwater fungal communities from buoy surface, Lake Erie, Ohio, United States - Buoy 4 MA121 | ecosystem: Environmental > Aquatic > Freshwater > Lake | place: USA: Lake Erie, Ohio... | reverse complement strand
AAGCTGATACACATCAAATCCAGCCTGCACTTTCGAGGAGATCTGCTCCAGCGCTGGCAAGCCTCTCAGGTGACTCGAAAATGTGGTTGAGTTGCCGAGACCACTTTCGCCGTAAATGTGGGCCCAGTACATAATGGCAAGCTGCAGCAGTAGCGCCGGGACAACGAGGATCAAGGTAATTTGCCGTTGCCGCACGAAGGCTCGCCAGTGCGTCCAACTATTCATTGTAACGGTTGTTAAAAAACGTTTTTAGGCAGCTGATCATGATGCCGCGGCAGCCGCGGCATCTGCCACCGAGGAAGAAGACTGGGAGGAGGCCAACGAGAGGAGCGAGCGGCTCTTCGGATACGATCCCGACAGGGACGTCGACGTCTGGGATGAGTATCAAGCTGCTATGGAAGACCCCATGTTTGCCTATTAGTATTACTATAGTCGGGGAAGTAGCCAGCGCCCCCCTTTTATCTTGAGCTCTTAGGGTCAGGCCATCTGCCATTTCGTGAATGAAAACCACTACTCATCATCATTATCATCGTGGGGGACTACGGGGGCCGGGGGGGGATCCGGGATCTAACCCCGTGAGGCTTGGCACGGTGACCTTGAAAAAAACAATGGACACACACTTGAATCCGGGCCGAGCCTCGGAGTCCGGCAAAACTGTGACTGGGAGTCCTGTAAGGGGCTCGGCTCGGTGACCTTAAAAATAAACACTCAACACGCACTTGAAATGCAGAACTCTCAAGTTCAAGTTGAACTTGACTGCCAGTCACGGCCCGGCGGTGCCACTCGGAGCCACTGGCAGAGCATGATGCCAGTGTGCCCTGGGCCCCGGGCCTGTGGGAGGAGGAGGAGGAATAAAGGATTTATTCGTATTCAACGATACTATAGAGGGACCCAGGGCGCACTGGCAGGAGGGAGGGCAACGGTGAGAATGGACGAGAGAGGGTGGGAGGGGGGAGGGGGGAAAGGTTGAGTGGGGGAGAATTAGTGCAGGGCACATATGTAGGCGTTAATCGACCAACCTAGACCTCACGGTCAACGGCCGGCTCCACCAATCAACTTTTCTTCCTTGCAGGTTCAACCCTGAATCGCTATCTGGGCCTTGTAGATGATTACGTTACCACGAACTAAACACTCACAAAGTCACAAAGTTCAAGCCCTCTCGGAGGAGGAACTCCGTACTCCGTGTGCGTGTTGCTGACCTCCCCATGTTTCACTGGTCGAACACTTCGTTGCCTTGGCGCACTCGACGGGGGTACAGCCGTACTGGGGCAGAAGGAAGCTTGTGTTGCTGTGCGAGGGGTTTGGGTATGCATGCCTGAGCTCTGTCGCTCAATATGCACATGCCATTCATGTGTATGAGATACAGAGAAGGGAAGGAGTTGTTGGGAGACAGGGGAAGAGCGCAATGATAGGTGAGCGTTTATTTTCGTCTGTGTTTTGGGTATACAGTTCCACCGGTCTGGATGGACGGTGTATAAGGTAATAGGCGAAAGTCCGGGGTGCACGCGGCCACCTTCGCAAAGGTTCTCCCTCGTCCAGAAATTCCTGTTACGCAAGGTGATGTTGAGACGCCAACGAAGAGCCCTTGCCTGCTTCCAGCGTGTACTGCCTCAGCTTGTCGCGGAGGTACTGCTCCCTCTCGCATGCCCCCTTGCACCACTCCCACTCCCAGTAGGGCACGCTGACGAAAGTGTGGCCCAGCAGCTCAGATGCCGTGGCTTCAGCAAAGTGGCACCCGTTGGCGCACAGCTCGCAAGGAAGTGCGAAGGCCCGTCAAACTCCACTGCCCACTAAACCCCCCCTACTGCTCTTCTCGCCTCCAATCTCCAGGGCGCTGTCGAGCATATCAATGGAATACCCCGACCTTGGGCAGCGAACCTCGTCCTCCACGACAGCCCCAGGCGTAGCGTCTCGCTCACTTGCTGCTGGGTTGCTGACGGAGATGACTTTGTCTGTTTGCCCTCGAACGCCAAACAACATGTCTCTTTCACAAACCGCATGTCCTTGATCGCCTCCACAACAAGTCTCGTCTCCACACTGCACGACAGAAAGAACTGATGCAGCTGGCCCAGATCGGAAGAATTGAAGGACGCAGAGTCTAGGGACACCAAGCGCTGCACCACCGTATTCGTGTCCGACATAGTTGATGCCGATGAGCAGGGCCTTTGTGCGATGGGTCCCCGGGGGCTTGATGCAAAACGCTTCTCCTAGGTTAAGCTGGTACGACGAGCTCAGCTGCGGCACCTGGGTGAATCCCTTCCCGTCTGCTCGTTCTCACAGCCGCTGCGCACGCGCCAGCGCCGCGTCAGCGCTTGCCAAGCCCCGTTCCTTCACAATCAATTTCCATTCCCTCATAATCAAGCACTTTAGAATCGGCGCACCTGATCATCACCACCTGGCCGCTGATGTCGGACATGGTGATGCTGGTCCCCGGTGCCTCCGCACAGCGATCTGCTGGGCGCGCCGAGGTATGCCCGCCCCGCCAGCTCCATCAGGGGGCACACCTCGCTTGCGCCTTGAGCACTCATTATCTGCTTTGTTGATATCAATGTTTCGCTTCAGATTTGGAGATTCTCCTGTACCCCGGCTGTTCCCACCGTGAGGATCTCTTCCTCCATCTTTTCGTCCCTTGTCGTCCCGCCAATACCCACCTGTGTCGCCGCCCCTCACTTCCCTAGTCTCCCGATTCTGCTTGCCACGCACCACGCTCCCAGTCTGTTGAAGGTCTCCGGCAGGTATCGGACAGCTGTTTTGGGCTAGCGTTCTCGAGAACAGCCAGCCGCGATCAGAATGATCTTGACCCCTGATATTGTACTTGTCGCTGTCCTGCCCTCTCGCGGCTCCTGTCCCGCTCCCGGCCTGGATCTTCGGCATTCCTCCCCGACCCGGTCCCGCAGCCTATCGCGCTCCCCGCCTCGCGAAGGATGGCCGCCTGCGCCCCCGACATGGTCGTTGCGTCCGTTAAACGCGCGCTGCACGGGCAGCCAGGCGGCAGTACATTCAGAGACCGAGCATCCCCTTGCGACCCCCTTGCCCCGGAGCCGCGAGATGAGAAGTGGTTTTTATTCACAAAATGGCAGATGGCCAGACCCTATAGCTCAAAACAAAAGGGGGGCCCTAAAAGGGAGCGTTCGCAAGGACAAAGGAAGAAGGGTGCCGCGGAGGAGTGGATCGAGATGTTGCCCCTGATGACAGACGCTGAGTATGCGCGGTACAGGGCTGTCTTCGAGGGGGCTGACAGGTTCGCTGTCGGGGCCCCGTGCCGCGTGCAGCCTGACATTTATGACTTGACACGGTTGTTCGCCGCAGGGCAAGGCGAGGCTACCTCACTGGCACGGAGGCTCGTCCTGTGCTCCTGCAATCCGGACTGCCCACGGCGGACTTGAAGACGATTTGGGATCTTGCCGATCCTGTACGCGCTTCACACACCAGCACACAACCGCGTAGGCCCCGATGGCTTGCGGCTTGCAAGCACAGCGTCGTTAACATTCTGCGCACTCAAACTTGCAGGAATCGTCCGGCATGCTCGATGTGCGAAGGTTTGCGCTTGTGCAACACCTCATCCAGCACCGGCTCAACGGGCACGACCTGCCCGTGTCTCTACCACTTGGTATCGCGCCAACCGTCCAAGAGCCTGGCCAACAAAAGGGCGTTCGGTTTCAACCAGCGCACATATCCATAGTCGCGGTGAGCACGAGCAAGGCAGAAGCCAAGATGCGATGCTTACAAATAGTCACAGTGCAATGGCAATGGCAAGGGGAGGGCAATGGCAAGTGGATGTGACATCACAACCTAAGTAAGTGACTTTCGCTTTGCGCAGAGTGATGGGGGTTCAACAATACAGTCCGTTACGGAGAGCATCTGGCCTCAGCACCATACCTTGACGTGGTCATGTTCGATGGCTCCTCAGCAGGTCAACAATGACTCGACAATACTGGGAAAACCAGAGCTGCAGCTGCTTCAGGTAAGACGTACAGGCCATGCGTGCTAGAGGCAAAGACCAGCGTAACCCATTTCAACCTTTCGCGCAGGATTGTTCAGCGATGCCGATGGTGCGCGAGAAGGCGCTAGAATGTTGCAGTAGAGCAATACGCACGAAATTGTGCTCCCATACGCGTGTAAGAGGGGAACCGGGCATAAGGAAAGGCAAAATGCGCGAACGAGGGATTCGTTGCGAGAATCCATTTCAGCGTGTAAATTGTTTTGTTTCAGTGAACGCCTGAGTGGATTCTGGGCATGAACATAAGGAGAAACGGGACATGAGCAGGATTATTTGCGACATCTTGAAAGCTTTGCATCAACGGACAAGCATGACCCCCTGTACGTTTACGTAAAAATGAGATTACATGAGCTTGCGCCATTTGATTTATTGTTCCTCCGCTTTTAACTTTCAATTTGATGAAAACTTGTTGATTTTTGCAAACTTCCTCCGTCGAATGTTTGAAACTTCTTCCAGGTACATGACAGGTGTGGAGGCAAGGACTCATCTAGCCCACTCGGTAAGATGTAAGTGTTTCATCTCTGTGAACAGCATTTACAAATTTCGGCTTCTGTCTCTGTTTGTCGATTGTATATTAAGTTCGCTAACTTGTCAAGAGTACCCAGGGCCTTCAAACGGAGGAATTAAGGCTCATATGGGATTTAGCAGATCTTACTGGAGACGGAAAACTGAACGCGCATGAGTATGCCATTGCAATGCTCCTTATCCAAGTACGGCAACAAGGAAACAGCATTCCTACTTCATTGCCACCTATTGTTCGAGCTGGGTGGGGCAGAGTACCAGCAGCACCCGCAACTACTATGATGGTAGATATACAACACGCACATGAAACCATGAATGGGAGTGCAGTCGATGGTACTTCCGGCACTCTCTCTGCTTGTACAAGACATCGTGACTGCCCCTTACCTTCACCACGGCACCTGCTGCAAAAAGGGGCGAATTTGATTGTATCTGAGGATTTCAGGATCGAGGAATGGGTGGCAAATCTTCAGCCCACATCCAGTCAGGTCCAAAAGAATGCGGAACCCGATGAACATGCGCAATCACAGCCAAGCGCGGAGTCTCAAGATACAGTAGTGTTCACAACCGAATGGACGAGTTTCGATCAGGGTCCCGACGAGTTCTTTGATTCAGGGTCCGAAGAGTTCTTTGGTGCACCTCAGGCTCCTGCCTCTGCGCCGATGATGGCCTGTGCGTCATCTGGATTTGAGCACTCGGCCCCGCGTTCGGCACCGATCCTTGGTGGAACTTCTTCGAATCTCTTGTCTAGCTCTCATCAGACGTCAGATTTCATGATTCTTTTCGATTCTCCAAGTGTACCAGCTGCAGGGGATCTGATGGACTGTATCCCTCTGGCAAACGCAGCCCCAGCCAATGTCATCATCAACTTGCAATCAGCCGATGGTCCTCGATCAACATGGTTCTCACAAGAGCTTTTCCCTGCTGCATCTGTAGCAACACCGCTGGCTCCTCTAGGTCCAATCACGCGCTCGGACAGCGTTCCACCATTGGCCGCGACTCAAGTAGTCGCTATCGCCCCGCTGACACACGCGATGGACACTTGCGGGGCATTATCGCTATTCGACTCGAAGTCTGCAGCTGATGTGGCGAAATCGCCGCCACCATCTCGTCCTCCTCCTCGTCCAGTCGTGCGCTCGGACAGTGTTCCACCGTTGGCAGCGAGTCAAGTAATCGATATCGCACCGCAGACACACGCGATGGCCACCTGCGGCGGCGGCGGCGAGAGCTGGACCTGCCCGTTCTGCACGCTGCACAACAAAAACTGCTTGCGGTGTGCCGCGTGCGAGGCACCAAGGAGCAACCGCATTTTCTCGCCATTTGACTCGAAGTTTGCATCTGATGTGGCGAAATCGCCGCCACCAGCTAGTCCTCCTCCTTGTTCCGGCGTGCATGCTAGATCTGGAGCCGTTTCGTCGCCACCTTGCCGTCCGCCTCCAGCTCCGCCCATGCCAGGGCGTTCTTCTATCGACATTCCTCTCGCGGCAGAGCCTATCACAGCATCGCGATCTCATCCACCCGTATCTGTGCTGAACTCGCGTCCACCCATTACTCCTCCTCCCCCCCGTCCTCGACCAAAATCGCTTCCTCCAAACCCCCAACAGATGAACATGCGTGATCTGTTGCTAGAATTATTCGAACCAACGCCAGCAGCGATACAATGGGCGCCAGAAGAAGCAAAGAATGCAACCCATGCGAAGAAAATTCCGCCACCTCCGCCACCACGCAACACGCTACCCCCTCTCTCACAGTCTTCCGCTCCTCCGGCGACGACTGATCCTTTTGCAGACTGCTTGAATACACTTTGCAATGACGACCGAACGATTAGTACACCACAACGGCGGGGGGAGAAGGATGAGAAGCGTATAGAAGGATTTGAGAGGCTGTCCAACCTCGAGAAAATTTGCGAGGCCCTCGGCGCTGATGGTAGGGTATATTCTTCTACACGATTTTTGGAAACTATGCAGGACGACAAGCAAAAAATGTCTCAGAATGAAAAAAGGGAACTCTGTCTGCAGACCATCTCTCCGGCGACGTCTGCCAACGGTAACAGTTCATCGAGTCCATCCCCTTCTGATGCCGCCGAAAGTGAACCAACAGCGTCTGTGTCGATTCGCACGCAAGGTGCTCTTGTTGAGGTTTCGGCACCAAAGGGTTGCGTGCCCCGCTTGTGGGTTCCTGGCGAGACGCCCCGAAACGAAACAACTGAAATGAGAAAAGCTCCCTCAAAAGAGGATTTGGCTCCAACCATTCAAGAAATGAAAGCCAACGTGCTCAAGCAGCATTCGCAGATAAAGCACATCAAACAAGTTGAACACGACCTTGCAGCTCGCATCATGGAAGAACAGCATCAGAAACAGAAGACAGAGGGAATTCGGAAAGCTGAGCAAGAAATCAGGCAACTGAAACTTGAATACGATACAGTCTGTCGCCAGGTCGAGACCCAGAAAGTGATGAAGGTATGTGCGAGATTTGTGTGCTAATTTGTGTGAAGTTCCTGTTCTTTATTTGTTTGAATACTCGGATCTTAACATGGCAAAATGATCTACAAAATAAACGTCTGCAGCAAAGAGAGATGCTTTTGCTCAAGGCGCGAGCATTCCGCAAGAGAAAAGAAGAAGAAGACAAGCAGGCAGCGGCTGCCCGTGAAGCGATGAAGAGGGAGAGCGAGAAAAAGGAAAGAGAAAAGGAGCGCAGAAGAGCAGAAGTGGAGAAAGAAAAAGAGAGGTTACGCGCTGAAGCCGCAGCCCTTCAGGCTACGCAAAGAGAGCGAGAGAAAAAGAAAAAGGACGAAGAGAGAAGGCGAAATGCTGCTGCCGCCAAGAAGAGAGCAGAAGCTATTGCAGAGGCGACACGGAGAATGGCCACTTCTAACTCCCAGAAATTACTCTTGAGACAAGCCGAGTTGGATAAACGAGCAAGAGTGCGGGAGGAGGAAAAGCACAGGCAACAAGTCGAGTTGGATAAACAAGCACGGGTGCGGGAGGAGGAAAAGCGCATGCAGCAATTCGAAGCCAGAAGGGCAGAGGAGGCTGCACGGGCCAAACAAATGCAAAGAATTCAGCGTGCGGCAGCAGAGGCAAAGCAGAGGAGGCTGCAAGCAGAGGAGCAGAGACGCGCAGAGGAGGAATTGATTCGAGCCGAGGTCATGTGTATTTTGATTTCCCCGGTCAAGCTTTGGTTCTGTTTCTGCTTTTTCTTGGAATGTCAATATCGTGCGCCTGCTTCCTTTGTCTGCATTGGGATCGGTTTTGACCTTGCGAATATGCCTTTGTGTGCTGATCGTGATTTTCACAGGAGGCGTTAGCGAGAGCTGAGGCAGCAGCCCTTCGATGTTCAAGAACAAGGGCGTCGTTGCAGAGTAAGGAGGGCTTTTGGCATCAAGATTCAAATCCATATCGCCAGGATTCTGAACAGATCCCTGCGGCTGTGGAGCTGGGCGGCGGTGAGGAGGAGGCACTCCAGCTCCTGCTGTTCATGGGCTTTAGGCGGAACGCGGCAGAGGCGGCGCTCGCGCAAACTGCAAATGACGTGGAGCGTGCGGCGGCGCTGCTGGTGGACGCGGGACCAAAGTCACCACAGATGCTGCATTCGCCTGTTTATGCTTCCGGTAGTGAACGGAAAGAATGCATGGGACCAAAGTTCGAAACCCTTTCAGGATCAGACCTTTCAGAGACTCCGATTGTAGGTTCATTCAATCTCTCGTATGCGTTGACGTTGACGCCTGCAGAAGAGCACGTGCGACGAAAGCTGCAAGAAAGAATCATGGAGGAGCTGCACATCGATTTGGAGTCTGTCCGTGTGCGCCAGGTGCAATGTGGCACGGTCAGCTTCGAAGTTGATGTGGTACCGAGAAACCGCAGCGAAAACAGATTGCGACCAAGCCAGGCGCAAGAGCAACACTTGGCTTTGAAAAAAATTCTGGAGACCACTGCTTTTCCGCTAGTTCCAACGGAAGTCAGCTCGTTGCGCCTCTCTAGTCTAGCACACATTACTGTCGGCACCTCAGCATTTCCGAGGTCACAAAGCACAGAATCGTTTTTTACGCCACCGAGGAATCGGACAAGAGCACGGGACACGTCACCGCAAGGTGTGCTGGTCCAGAGTTGATTTTTTCCTCTTGACATCAATTTGTAGTATCAAAACGCCATGCCAGTGTGAACAATCCTGACCGTTGAGAAACACGCAGGGACTGAGTGGCTTCACCATCAATTGGTGCATCTTGTCAAGAAAAAGGCCAAGGAAGAAATTGCTCAGCTCGAGCAAGAGCTTTTGTCAGTTATCCAAGCGATGGAGGAGGCTACACTAAGTGAAAACGTTGCTTTGGCGCTTTCAGAGGTAGAGAATACGCATGTCGTTGTGCTTGTGTGTCAAATGGAGATGCATGGGCTCAGACACCAATTGTCCCTCCAGATTGGTTTGACTGGCGACATGTTTATTTCTGTTTCTATCGATGCAGTCATTTGCTAAAATTCTCGAGTTATTTTCTTGCAACGCAGGGAATTGTGTCGCCGCAGGAGCTTGAAACGTTGGAGTATGGGTTGATGAATCACGTTGCTCATGAATGTAGCTTTAAGACGCCGCATTCACCAGCGTATACCCCAAAGGGACCCGACCCAAGACGCCGCATTCACCAACGTACACTGGACACAGATTTGACCGAGCCTGCCCAACGATCTTCGACTTCTCAGGGCCATGTGCATTCCGAGCCTGGACTAGATTTAGACAACCTCCCTGACATTGACGGTACACCGTTTGATGGGTTGCATCGAGAGCGATTTTTAGAAGTGCCTGAAGGTTGTCACCAACTTGTCAAACTTGCACCTGTGGTTGCAGTATCCCAGAGGCAGGGCAAAGAGTCAAAGCAAGAGCCGATCGAAGCCGACGAACGCAATAAAGCATTCCGAAGGTCAGATGCCGACAAGCAAGAAGAGCAGCAAGTTGTCCAGACGCGGGAAAATAGACTTACGTCAAATGATGTTGCCTGGCACTATATCGGTCAAGAGGTTCGAGCTGAAATCACAGCGCAGGTGAGCACGGGAAGACCAGCTTCGTCTCTGTCAGTGGGCAATCAACAGACGCACGTCATATGTGCAGAAGTCATGCCGTTTGAACAATTCCTTACTTGTTTAGACTCTCTGAAGGAGCCTGGTAACGAGGTGACGATAATCGCATGCATGAAGCAACATATGAAAAGCATCGAAGCTGTGCAAAGAGGCTTTGAAGCCCTACTGGTGCTTACGCCGAACTTAGAAGGAGAAAAACTGGAACAAATCCAACAATCACAATCAAATTGGAAGAGGGTGCTAGAGGAAATGCAAGCAAGATACTTCGATTTGGGCATGCATGGAACCGCAGATGTTGTCATTCGTGCCATGGCCGAGCATGAAAGCTGTGCCAACATTTCTGCAACGGGCTGTCGCATCCTTCTGTTGCTCGCCAGAAATGAACGCATCAGGCAAGATGTTGTCGAAAATGATGGCATTCCAGCGATCATGAGGTGCGGCAACAAGAAAATGCTCTATGGAAGTCTGTGCTTGTGTATTCATGTTCCATATTCGCCATATGATAGAATTGGAGTGGATCTCAGGGCTATGGACAGGCACACATGCGTGCCTGCAGTGCAGGAGTATGGTTGCGGAGCACTGCGCAATCTGGCTCTAAATTGCGTACAAGCTAGCAGTGCAATCGCCGGTAATTCTGTGTTTTCTGCGTGATGTCTTTGCTATTGGCCGTTTCTGTACTCGTGCAAACTTGAAGACGTGTATTTATGCCATAGGAATCTGAGAAATTGTGCGCGCAGACGGAAACGGCATCGCGCTTCTGCTGACAGCCATGCGAAGACATTTCAAGCACAGTCGCATTATGCAGCAAGCATGTTGCGCTCTCAATAATCTATGCGGAAGTCCGCAGTTCCGGTCACACATAGCACAGGTCATTACTCCCTTCATCACAAACGCAAAGTGCTGCTGCGCTTTCAGATGATCACAAGGAGCTGACTTTTGAGACCTTGTCCTGCAGTCTGGTGCCATTCCTCTTGTTGTTGAAGCGATGCAAAAAGAGTTCTTGCACGATTGGCGTGTACAGCGTTGCTCGGCAGCCCTGCTGCTGAGACTTGAAGGAGAAATTATATCGCCCACGATCTTGTTCAAAGGGTGTGATGTCCAGGGGGACAAATCCCAGGAGACCTCAGGTGCTGATTTCTGGAAACGAAAGGAGGCGACAGGGACAGAGCTTAAGAGCAACCTTCCTTCCGCAGAAAACTTTCTGTCAAACAATATGATTGTGCCGGCGCCCAATCCAGGTGAGGGAAACAAAGTGCATTTTCATAATGCCCCATGTTTTACGCTCTGCATTTCATCTGGTATGATCTTGCGAGCTACCTCACCAAATGTGACATATGCACTTGCTACCCATGACACCCGTGGCCGGCAAATGCCCCCTCAAAGCCTTGGCAGACTCGCCCGGTTTCTTCTCGCATATCCAATCTCCCTACGGCACAGTCAAGAAAATATCAGAAACGTCGTGGGTTTCGTTTGATTCTCTTCAAGAAAGTAGTCAAGGCATGGAGGTGATTTGCCTGGCTTCTCTCCCGATCTTTCTTCTTCATGTGCGCTTGTGTCTTTCTATCTGCATGCGTGCACACGCTTCATCGTCTTCCATTGCTGCAGGAAATGATGTGCAACGTGCTTTTTTTTACTGCGTCCCAAGAAGGTCTCTCATCGAGCTCCCTCATGAAAATGGGTTCTAGACTGAGCGATGTCATTTGTAGCCTCGTCCACAGCGACGCATCAGGCTGTAAGTACCCATCCTCTTCATGCGCTCAACTGCTTGATTGCCCTCAAATGCGTCCCGACCGCTCTATTCATTGCGAGATTGTGCAGTGCGTTTGGCAGAGCTGCGCAGAAGCGCAATTTTCAAGGCCGCTCTAGTGGACTACGAGAGCAAGGCTGTTCAAACCCCCGGGCGATTGATGCAAAAGGTGACTGCGGCGGAAAAAGCCGCCCTGGAGTTGATCCTGGAGGACGACAAAGAGCTCAGTGATAGTGAGGCTCAAAGTATGTCGCCAAAAGTCAGCATATAGTGGTAAATTTCACCTTTGAATCTCTCGTGGGAATAGCTCGCACCTTGCAGGACCGGACGTGAGTTCGCTGATGATCACAATGCGGTGTACTTTGTGCAGCTCTCGTGCAGCAGGTCATCTGGCCACAAACATTGCAAATTGGCTTTCAAGATGCCAAGACCAACTATTTCGAGGCCTGCAAGGATTTGGGCATGGTATCTGCGTAGACTGGAGCTTAGAGGAGGCGAATCAACTTATTGATTGTAAATCTACGAAGGACCCCATTCCTGGGTCTGGTTAAATGATCATCTTCGTGCGGCCAGTCTGCAAAACGTTCGCCTTCTTCCCGCCCTCAGGCTGACCAGCGCCGCAACGGGCACTCCTCTGAGTTTATCCAAATACAGACATCTCTCCTCCCGTTTTTGAGACGCCGTGTCGAGGGCGAGGAGGGTAGGGGCAACCGTGAGAGAGGGTAGAGGGAAGCCTAGAGCAGGTCTATGAAGGGACGCCACTTCTTGGAGATCTGCCTTGTAACCCGCTTCTGTGACGGAATCGGCGTGGGCTTGGGCTGGCGCTGTGCACAGGTGTAGGAGGAAAGGACGATCGGCCTCGGCTAGTTGCGGTACGGGCAGCATGCCGGCGCATGCCGGCCTCCCGAGCTGGCCTGTTGATGCGCACGTGCGCGGGGTCGCCCGCGGCACCACCTCTGGCAGCGGTGCCGTTGTGTGCAGCAGGATACACCTCCGCCCTCCGCCCTCTCCTAGGACATTGTAGTAAAGGTTGAGCGACGCAATCTGCCAGCACCCGCCCTCCGCCCTCTCCCAGGCCATTCTCGCGAAGTTTGAGCGACGCAATCGTGGTGTTGAGGCGCACTGTGGTGTTGAAGCACAGTACCTCTGACAGGTCATTCCAGCCAAACTCAAGCGCAATCTCTGTTCTACTGCCTGGTTAGACGTAGTCTCAAAACACGGTTGACTAACAATTAGTAAGAGAGTTTTAACCACGGCTCTTGGCCGACGGGAGGCAGGAGGGGAGGGAAACAAAGGGGAGGGGAGGGAAAAAAAACGCGGGGGATGAGCGCCCGCGTCGCTGGCGGCGGAGCCCAGCGCTCGGCGCGATGCCTGGGTCTCGTTGTGTTGGCGGCACTGGCGTGCGCCGTGTTGGGCCAGGTGGACGACTGCCCCGACACAACCATTCTCAAGCAGCGCAAGGCGGACGATACGAAAGGGCACTTTCTGTCCGCCACGATGTCATGGACGCACGTATCGGGGAATAAGGTCAAGTTTGAGGTTATCAGTACGTGGCGTCGCAAGCACTACTGGCCCTGCAAGGCAGGCTTGCGGAGCGAGGGAGCTGGCTTCACAGGGCCGGACGGCTGGCCCGGTGTGGGCGACGATCTGACCGTGGTGGGCCTTTCGAACGTCGACACGGGCCAAGCGCGCCAGGAGGCGGTGGGCACGGTGTCGACAAGGCTCAACTTCGGTGAGCGCTCCAGCCGCAGCACACAGCGTACGTTGCGTGCGCCAGGGTGCCTCGCAGGTTTGCGCTCGCCGTGCGTGTGGGCTGCGCCTGCTTACGAAAAAAATGCCCACGTACCCAGGTGACGGAAACTACCGCGAGCTTCACCTCAAAGTGACCTCGTTCTCTATCCAAGAGGACTGGCTGATGGGTGTTTCCTACATCGAGCATGAGTACCCGACGCCGTACCAAGACAAGGTCCCGCTGTACGAGATTGATGGACAGAAGCTTCACTACGTGTCCTCGCCTGAGAACCGGGCCAATACCCAGCCCTTCCGGACAGTGCCGTGGACGGCAGAGTTCACGGGGTGCTGCAGACGTTTCGAGCCCAAGGAACGTGGGCCCAACTCGCCAAACTTTTCCATAAAGGCAACGGTGGACCTGAGCAATCATGTGGCTTCACCTCGTCTCGTCCTGATGCCTTTCATCTTCATGTCCACGCAGGGGATGACACTTTCGGTGTGCGCGCTGTCCGCTGGCGGCCGAAAGGCCATGGTGCGCAAAAACGGCGGAACGATCAACTACACGCCCGACGACAACACCCCTGCGAAGTTCTCGTTTTCTGCCAAGGCCTCTTCAGCGAGGGTGTTTCCGTCGGAAGATTCGAAGGACGGGCGTTGCACGTTGCTCCAACTTGGTCAGCAGCAGCCTCAGTACTCTCAGTGGGGTCAGATTGACGTGCTCTCGATCGAAGTCAGGATGGGCGATGCCATGGTGCAAGGAGACTATGTTTTGTATGTCAAGGGGCCCGATCTCATTCGCGCGCGAGCGACTAGCACCGGACCGTTTGGTTGCAAGCTGCAAAACATATGCGAGGACTACGTCAGTTTTGGTAAGCGATTTGTCTTCAACGGCGAACCCCCGCAAATCGAATTTGAGTCAACAGCTAATCCTAAAAATCCTCTCGAGATCCGTTATATCGTGGCGACGCCCACAAGCCAGTCGCCACTTCTTGCCACCAGCCAGGGTGCAGTGCAATATGCCTTGAAAGAAATTGATCAGGATCATGCAGGACTACCCCAGGGTGCGGCATTCTCTCCTGTGATGTCCTTGGAGTACGTCACAGATATCACTGTGGTCTTCACTGCAAACGAGATGAACACGCGCCCCAGGGTGGATCAGTTCATCTCTAAGGATCAGCGTGACTACACTGACAAGATTGGATTGAATGAGAGATGGCATGAAGTGAAGGACAGCAACTTCAACTGTCGCACTCCCTCTAGCTGCTTTGGCGGTGCGCATATCGCAGTCTACCTGCAGAAGGCAATGAGTAACCCACTCGATGCCACCGAGTTGGGACATCTTGCAGCTGTTACAAGCATACAATTGGCAAACCCCAGTCAGGTAGCGGACTTTGAGTCCAAGGGCTATACAAAACTTGACAAGAATTTGCTGGAGCAGAGTGATCGTGGGACAATTTACATCATGTACAAAAAAGGTAGTGGA
>Ga0315905_10004286_pt1 | contig 14548 bp, 14 predicted proteins | sample LakEriMetagenome_5_FD_203522 | JGI IMG/M metagenome (GOLD analysis project Ga0315905, IMG submission 203522) | Freshwater fungal communities from buoy surface, Lake Erie, Ohio, United States - Buoy 4 MA121 | ecosystem: Environmental > Aquatic > Freshwater > Lake | place: USA: Lake Erie, Ohio... | reverse complement strand
GTCTCCCTGTTAGGAGGTGATCCAGCCGCACCTTCCGGTACGGCTACCTTGTTACGACTTCACCCCAGTCATCAGCCCCACCTTCGGCGTCCTCCTCCACAAGGGTTGGAGTAACGACTTCGGGCGTGGCCAACTTCCATGGTGTGACGGGCGGTGTGTACAAGGCCCGGGAACGTATTCACCGCAGTATGCTGACCTGCGATTACTAGCGATTCCTCCTTCACGTAGGCGAGTTGCAGCCTACGATCTGAACTGAGCCACGGTTTATGGGATTTGCTAGCTCTCGCGAGTTCGCTGCCCTTTGTCCGTAGCATTGTAGTACGTGTGTAGCCCAGGATGTAAGGGGCATGATGACTTGACGTCATCCACACCTTCCTCCGGTTTATCACCGGCGGTCTCTCTAGAGTGCCCAACTGAATGCTGGCAACTAAAGACGTGGGTTGCGCTCGTTGCGGGACTTAACCCAACATCTCACGACACGAGCTGACGACAGCCATGCACCACCTGTCTCTGCGCTCCCGAAGGCACCCCCCGATTTCTCAGGGGTTCGCAGGATGTCAAACCCTGGTAAGGTTCTTCGCGTTGCATCGAATTAAACCACATACTCCACCGCTTGTGCGGGCCCCCGTCAATTCCTTTGAGTTTCACACTTGCGTGCGTACTCCCCAGGCGGAACACTTAACGCGTTGGCTACGACACCGAGGGGGTCGATTCCCCCGACACCTAGTGTTCATCGTTTACGGCCAGGACTACAGGGGTATCTAATCCCTTTCGCTCCCCTGGCTTTCGTCCATGAGCGTCAGTTATGGCCCAGCAGAGCGCCTTCGCCACTGGTGTTCTTCCCGATATCTACGCATTTCACCGCTACACCGGGAATTCCCTCTGCCCCTACCACACTCAAGCCTTGTAGTTTCCATCGCTTAAATGGAGTTAAGCTCCACGCTTTAACGACAGACTTACAAGGCCGCCTGCGGACGCTTTACGCCCAATAATTCCGGATAACGCTTGCCACTCCCGTATTACCGCGGCTGCTGGCACGGAATTAGCCGTGGCTTATTCCTCAAGTACCGTCAGGTCTTCTTCCTTGAGAAAAGAGGTTTACAGCCCAGAGGCCTTCATCCCTCACGCGGCGTTGCTCCGTCAGGCTTTCGCCCATTGCGGAAAATTCCCCACTGCTGCCTCCCGTAGGAGTCTGGGCCGTGTCTCAGTCCCAGTGTGGCTGATCATCCTCTCAGACCAGCTACTGATCGTCGCCTTGGTAGGCCTTTACCCCACCAACTAGCTAATCAGACGCGAGCTCATCCTCAGGCGAAATTCATTTCACCTCGCGGCATATGGGGTATTAGCGGCCGTTTCCAGCCGTTATCCCCCTCCTGAGGGCAGATTCTCACGCGTTACTCACCCGTCCGCCACTGACCCGAAGGTCCGTTCGACTTGCATGTGTTAAGCACGCCGCCAGCGTTCATCCTGAGCCAGGATCAAACTCTCCGTTGTAGTCAGACCCTCTTGGTTTGCTCCCTCCTTCCGATTCACCCTTCCAGGTGACTCCTCAGGCTCTCGCTTGCCTCAGTCCGATTCGCGTCCTCCCACATCATTGGGCTCTCACCCCATGCAGTTGGCGCCCCTTCCGCTGACACAGAAGGTTTCGAGAGTGCAAAAACAACAGCAACAACCTCCTCTCACAACTAAAGTCACGGTTTTCACCTGCGCCTTCGCTGCTCCTTAAGCTTCTTGCTCCCATCTCCGACTTTCCAGATCTCAGATCCGGTTTGCGACTCCTCCATCACGGCATCTCGGGATTCGCGGTCGTGAGAACCGCTTCCTCCCCACCACAATGGCCTCCGTCGCTGTTTTCTTTTGACGGGACCTCACACCTCCGCTGCTTGTCTCGGTCGACACATTCCCTCAGGTGTTTACGGACTATCATGCCCTCATCACCTTTAGGCAGCCAACGCAGCAGAAGCGTCAGTTCCTAAACTTTTTTGGTTGTCCAGGTGCTGCCTTCCCCTCCCTCTCGGGTGGTTCTGGCTCGTCGCCCTGCGGCGACCTTCTCAACCTACAACATCAGCGGCTCGCGCCTTCTTCGTCGTAAGTCGCCCTGATCGTTCGGCTCGCGCCGCTTCGTTCAGGACTTGGTGAACCTAGCAGCTCACCCTTCCGGATCTCCTCCCCAGGCTCCTCAGCTCAGTGCTCTCGCACTTCACCGATTGCCTCAAGCTCAGCTCCGGCTGCTCGGTTCCCCGAGCAGTCCAATAGCTTACCACACTCCCTACGGCTTTTGGCCAAGGGGGGCGCAAATAAGGGGGCGGACCAACGCACATCCTGCGCAGCGGCCAGGACGACCACTGTCCATGACTAGGTTTTCCAAAGATCCAGAGCGGGCTCCGGTAGGTGCAGCAATGCCTCAGCAGTTCAGCCAGGAACTCCGGCGGGTTCGGCCCAACTCCCGGGAGGACGCGGTGGTGGCTCTGGCCCGTGAGCATTTCGAACGCACCCTGGTGACTGTCGGCGGGAGGCCCGTTGGCTCGGTGGCGGCGCTGGTGCATCCCCGCTTGGGCGAGAGCGCCAACTACGGCGAGGTGTTCCTGCGGGACAACGTGCCTGTGATGCTCTACCTGCTGCTGCAGGGACGTTTCCCGATCGTGCGGCATTTCCTGGAGGTCTGCCTGGAGCTTCAGAGCAACACCTACCAGACCCGGGGAGTGTTTCCCACCAGCTTCGTGGAGGAAGGGGGGATCCTGGTGGCGGACTACGGCCAGCGTTCGATCGGGCGCATCACCTCCGTGGATGCCAGCCTCTGGTGGCCGGTGCTGTGCTGGCTCTATGTGAAGCGCAGCCGGGATCACAGCTTCGGCACCAGCCAGGTGGTGCAGCGGGGGCTTCAGCTGCTCCTGGACCTGGTGCTGCACCCCAGCTTTGAGGGGACACCGGTGCTGTTCGTGCCCGACTGCGCCTTCATGATTGACCGACCGATGGACGTGTGGGGCGCCCCCCTCGAGATTGAGGTGCTCCTCTTCGGCTGCCTACGAAGCTGCTGCCATCTGATGGAGCTGGCGCAACGCGAGAACGAAAGCCGCCTCCTGGAGCAGCGGCTCAGCCTCACCCGTCAGTGGCAGCATGACTTGCGCTCCTACCTGCTCAAGCATTACTGGGTGACGAGCAAGACCGTGCAGGTACTGCGCCGCAGGCCGACGGAGCAATATGGCGACCATCAGCACCAGAACGAGTTCAACGTGCAGCCCCAGGTGATCCCCCCCTGGCTGCAGGACTGGCTGGAAAACCGGGGGGGATACCTGATCGGCAACATGCGGACCGGCCGACCGGACTTTCGCTTCTTCAGCCTTGGGAACTCCCTGGCCTGCCTGTTCGGATTGCTCACGGCACCGCAGCAACGGGCGCTCTTCCGACTGGTGCTGCACAACCGGGAACACCTGATGGCTCAAATGCCGATGCGGATCTGCCATCCGCCCCTCGACCAGGAGGAATGGCGCAGCCGCACCGGCTCGGATCCGAAAAACTGGCCGGGGAGCTACCACAACGGCGGCCACTGGCCCAGCCTGCTGTGGTTTCTGGGGGCGGCGATCCTGCTCCACCAGCAGCGCCATCCCAACGCCGATGTGCTGCTGATGGGCCAAGTGCATTCCATGCTGGAGGAGTGCTATTGGAGCCAGCTCAACCAGCTACCACGGCAACAGTGGGCTGAATACTTTGATGGTCCCACCGGCGCCTGGGTGGGGCAACAGTCGCGCACCTATCAGACCTGGACCGTGGTGGGCTTCCTGCTGCTGCATCACCTACTTCGCCTGAACCCCGGCGATGCGAGCCTGCTTGACCTGGAACGGGGAGTGGCCTGAGAGGAAGGCCTTGGTGCCGCCCAAAGGAAGGGCAAAAAAAAGCCGTGTCCCAGACACGGCGAGTAAGAATTGGGGATAACCAGCTCAGATCAAGGAAGGGTCTGCGATCAGAACAGTCCGAGGGTGAGGGATTTGTCGATGGGGAGGGCGGCACCGATGCCCAGATAGATGGTGACGGCGGTTCCGAACAGGAACACGGCCATAGCAACAGGCCGGCGGAACGGATTCTGGAACTTGTTGAAGCTCTCGATGAAGGGAATGAGCATCAGGCCCAGAGGAACCATGGTCTGGAGAGCGATACCCAAGAGTTTGTTCGGCACCACCCGCAGAATTTGGAACACGGGATAGAGATACCACTCAGGCAGGATCTCCAAAGGGGTGGCGAAGGGATCGGCTTTGTCGCCCAGCATGGCCGGATCAAGAACAGCCAAGCCCACGAGGCAGGCAAAGGTTCCCAGGATCACCACCGGGAACATGTAGAGAAGGTCGTTCGGCCAGGCACGCTCGCCGTAATAGTTGTGACCCATGCCCTTAGCCAGCTTGGCGCGCAGGGCGGGATCGGCTAGGTCAGGTTTCTTGAGATTGGACATCGGAGCCTCAGCGGGTGAAAGGGAAGCTGGAGGATTGAGTTGATTCTGGCCGGTGCACGGACCTGATGGGAGAAATCCTTTCAGAAATTCAAGGGAAAGTGGAGCCGGGTTCAGAGGGGACCAGAGATACCCTGCTTCCGGATCATCAGGAAGTGCATGAGCATGAATACGGCGATCAGCCAGGGCAGCACGAAGGTGTGGAGGCTGTAGAAGCGGGTGAGGGTGGCTTGGCCCACACTTTCACCACCGCGGAGCAGTTCGACCATCAAATCGCCCACCACGGGCACGGCGGCTGGGACTCCACTCACAATCTTCACTGCCCAGTATCCAACCTGATCCCAGGGAAGTGAGTAACCGGTGACACCGAAGGAGACTGTGATCACCGCCATCGCGACACCGGTGACCCAGGTGAGCTCGCGGGGGCGCTTAAAGCCACCAGTGAGATAGACCCGAAACGTGTGCAGGATGAGCATGAGCACCATCATTGAGGCGCTCCAGCGGTGGATCGAGCGGATCAGCCAGCCGAAGCTGACATCGCTCATCAGGTACTGAACCGAGGTGTAGGCCTCAGCCACCGTGGGCTTGTAATAGAAGGTCATCGCGAAGCCGGTCGCGAACTGAATCAAGAAGCACACCAGAGTGATGCCTCCCAGGCAATAAAAAATATTGACGTGGGGAGGAACGTACTTGGTGGAGATATCGTCGGCGATCGCCTGGATCTCCAGACGCTCGTTGAACCAGTCGTAGACGGGATTCTTACCGTCCGGAGCGGTGGGTGACGCGTTCGCCATGCGGCCTGAGGGGCTCGGGTTGCGAGAGTCTACCGATCGTGCCGACCCTGACGTGAGCGTTCCGGCCCCCCAGCCCCGCCGCCCTCAACCGTTTGCAACAGGGCTGGTGGCCCTGGCGCTGACCGCGCTGCTGTTCGTGGCGTCCTTAGCCGGCCTGATCGGTGCCGGCCCGGCGCCGGCCCTGGCGCTCAACGATGCCCAGGCCGAGGTGGTGGAGGTCTGGCGCCTGGTGAACCAGAGCTACGTGGATCCGGCCCGCCTCGAGGCCGTGCAATGGCGCCGGCTGCGCCAGAAGACCCTGGAGAAGCCGATCGAGAGCTCCGAACAGGCCTACGTGGCGATCGAGGCGATGCTGGCGCCGATCGGCGACCCCTACACCCGCCTGCTGCGACCGGCGGACTACGGGGCCCTGCGCTCCAACACCCGGGGCACCGTGAGCGGGGTGGGCCTGCAGCTGGCGCTGCGGGGTGAGGGGCCTGGAGAGCGCCGCAGGATTGTGGTGATTGCCCCCCTGGATGGATCGCCGGCCGCCGAGGCGGGCATCGCCTCAGGCACCGAGGTGCTGAGCGTCGATGGACGCTCGGCGATCACCATGGGGCTCGAGGCCACGGCGGCACGGCTGCGGGGGGAACCCGGCAGCGAGGTGCTGATCAGCCTGCGGCAGGCCGGAGGCTCCGCCGAGCGAGAGGTGCGGCTGAAGCGACGCCAGGTGGATCTGCAGCCGGTGCGCCACCGTCGCCTGCTGGAGGGGAGGCACCGCCTGGGCTACCTGCGCATCACCCAGTTCAGTGAAGCGGTGCCCCAGCTGGTGCGGGAGGCCATCGAGGCCCTGAACGGCGGCGACGGCGGTCCGGCGGTGGAGGGCCTGATCCTCGATCTGCGCAACAACTCCGGTGGCCTGGTGAGCGCCGGCGTGGCAGTAGCCGATGAACTGCTCGATGGCGGCGCCATCGTTGAAACGGAGGACCGTGGCGGCATCGCCAGCCTCCAGCAGGCCAATCCCGGCCGCCTCTTCGCCGGACCGATGCTGACCTTGGTGAACGGGGGCACGGCGAGTGCCAGCGAGATCCTGGCCGGGGCCCTGCAGGACGGGGGGCGCTCCCCCCTCGCGGGTAGCCGGACCTTCGGCAAGGGCCTGATCCAGACGCTGCTCTCCTTGGGGGATGGCAGCGGGCTGGCGGTGACGGTGGCCCGCTACCTCACCCCCGCCGGCCACGACATCCAGAACCTGGGCATTGCCCCCGATCAGCCTCTGGACCCACCCGAACCGCTCGATCCAGGCGGCGACGGCGACGGTTGGCTGGGCCAAGCCGGCCGCCTGCTGGTGGCCCGCCTCGAAGGCCGCGAACCTGGGGGGGAGATCGCTCCTGAATCCCGGGCCGATCAGCTGACGGCCGCTTAAGCCGATGGGACAACGCACTTACCACGACCCCCTCCATGGCGCCATCCGCCTCGATCACGACGATCCAGCAGAGGCCCTGGCGATCGATCTGATCGACACTGCGCCATTCCAGAGATTACGCCGGATCCGCCAGCTGGGGCCGGCGTTTCTCACCTTTCACGGCGCCGAATCCAGCCGCTTCACCCATTCTCTGGGAGTGCTGCACCTGGCCCGGCAAGCCCTGCGGCAACTGGAACTGCGGGATCCGAGTCTGGCTGAACACCGAGCCTGCCTGCTGGCGGCGGCCCTGTTGCACGATGTGGGGCATGGCCCGCTCAGCCATTCGGGCGAGGAGATGTACGGCATGCGCCATGAGGCGTGGTCGGGGCGGCTGATCCGGGAGCATCCGGCCCTGCGGGACCGGCTGGAGCGGGAGCGGCCGGGCCTGGCCGCCGAGGTGGCCGACCTGCTCGAACACGGACATCACCCCCGTGCGGCGATCGCCGCCCTGGTGAGCAGCCAGCTCGACTGCGACCGGATGGACTATCTGCTGCGCGACAGCTACAGCACGGGCACCCGCTACGGCCAGCTCGACCTGGAGCGGATCCAGGCCGCCCTCACCCTGGCCCCGGATGGGAGCCTGGCCCTCCATCCCAAGGGCCTGCTGGCGGTGGAGCACTACCTCGTGGTGCGGCACCTGATGTACCGCACCGTGTACAACCACCGCCTCAATGTGGTGTGCAACTGGCTGCTGCAGCGGCTGATCAGCGTGGCCCGCCGGCTCGGGCCCCGGCGGGTGTGGGCGGACCGCATGATGGCTCGCTGGCTCTGGGAGCCCGGCGGCCTCGACCTGGAGAGCTTCCTCGCCAACGACGACATCCGCACCTGTTATCACCTGCTGCGCTGGAGCGAGGAAGGGGAGCCGGAGCTGGCCGATCCCTGCCGCCGGCTGCTGGATCGCCAGCTGCTTCGGGCCGTGGACGTGGCGGACCTAGGTCCGGCGGAGCGGCTTGAGCTGTTGGCGGAGGCGCGGGGCCTGGCGGAGCGGGCCGGTCTGCTGGCGGAGGGATGCTGCGGCCTGCACCAGCGCCAGAGCCTGGGCTACCTGGCGTACAAGGGAGGCCTGCGACTCTGGGATGGCCAGCGGCTCCAGGCCCTGGAACAGCGCTCCGCCCTGGTGCGCGGTCTGACCGAACGGATCGAGATGGCGTGGCTGATCCATCCCGCTGAGGTGGCCGAAGCCCTGGGCCAGCGGCTGGCCCTGCGGCTGACGGCGGCCAGGCACCAGGAAGCGATCTAAGTTTCGCGGGTTTCGCGCCGATCCGGAGCGTCCCCATGGCCGCCGAACTGTTCCCGGCGTCGCAGGGATCCCCCACCCACCGCCTGCGCCTCCCCCCCCCAGAGGATGCGGTGGCAGCGCTTGATGAGATCCGCTACGGCCTGGCGGGCTGGGCTGAGGTGAGGGGTCCCCTGACCCTGGAGAGCGGTGCCTGGCCCATGCACACCGGCGAGCTGCGGGAACTGATCAGCATCCTGGAGCCCCGCGGCCTCAGGCTGGTGGCCGTGGAGAGCCGCTGTCCCAGCACCCTGGTGGCGGCCGCCGCGCTCGGCCTAGCGACCGCCAGGCCCCCGGATGCCCCCCTAGAAGACCCGACACCCGACCAGGGACGCGGGCCAGAGGGGGGAAGCGCCCCGAAGAGCACCGCCGCTGCGAATCCGGGCCTGCTGGTGCACCGCGGCACCCTGCGCTCCGGCGATCACCTGCAGGCGGAAGGGTCGGTGTTGCTGCTGGGGGACCTCAATCCCGGGGCCCGGATCAGCGCCGGCGGCCATGTGCTGGTATGGGGCCGGCTGAGGGGGGTGGCCCACGCCGGGCGACGGGGCGACAGCAGTGCCAAGATCGTGGCCCTGCAACTGCGGCCGCTGCAGCTGCGCATCGCCGGGGCCGTGGCCCGCGGCCCTCAGGAACGCCCGCCCGAAGGACTGGCGGAGGAAGCCCGCCTGGAGAATGGGGAGATCCGGATCGAACCGGCCGACCCGGCCTGGCCTCTGAACGAATGAGGGCATGGCCGGGCTGGTAGCGCATCAAGGCGTGCCCTCAGCGGTTGATCACCCCCAGCCCCCCGAGCACACCAGCCACGGCCATGAACCAGAGGGGCGAGATACGGGTGCGCAGCATCAGCACGCAGACCAGCAACGACACGAACAGCCCGGGGGTGTTGGTGTCAGCGGTGTGAAGAATCTTCAGGCCAACGGCGAAGAGGATGCCCAAGGTGATCGGACCGAGCCCCCGCTCGAAGGCGATCCGCCAGGGGGAATCCCGCAGCCGGTTCCAGCGCAGGCAGGCCACCACCATCAACAGCGTGGAGGGCAGAAGGATGGCCAGCTCCGCCCCGTAGGCACTGAGCAGGGCCCAGCCGGGTCCCTCCGACCAACCCGCCCCCATCCCCAGCAATCCCACCAACATGGAACTCGGACCGGGGGCCGCCTCGGCGAGGGCGTAAAGGTCGGCGAACTGGGTGGAGGTGAGCCAGCAGAACTGATCGACGCTGATCTTGTGGTACTCGCTCAGCAGTGTGTTGCCACCCCCCAGGGAGAACAGGGACAGGCCTAGGAAGGTGCCCATCACCTGCAGGAGATGGCCGAGGTCGTTGAGGCGCACCGGCTCGCAATGGGCTAGCTGATCGGCCGCTGTGGCGGCCAGGAGGGAGGCGTCAGCGGCGGCTGCCAGCACCCCGGCGCCGGTGGGGATCAGACCCAGCAGCCCGAGGAAGCCGTCCGGAGCGGGGACAGCAACCGCGCCCAGCGACGCGAAGAAAGGGGGCAAAGCCATGAGGGAGAGGGGGGACACCCAGAAACAGCGGCAGCGGCAGCGGCAGGGCGGAAAGGGAGCGAGGATCAGGGCTTCGGCAGTCGGGAAGCCCCAGCGCGGGGCCAGTACCAGGCCATGGCAAGGGGGCCAGCCACCAGCACCAACGGCACCAGGCGCACATGAAACCCCTCCATCGCCACCAGGGTGGCCGCAGCCAGCAGCAGGGCCACGGGATCGCGGCGGTACTCGCCGAGGATCTTGAAGCCCATCGAGAGGGCCATCCCGGCGGCGGCGGCCACCACCCCGGCCAGCACCCGGTCGATCGCTGGCAGGGTGTGGAAGGAGAAGTAGGCCAGCCCGAGCAGCATCAGCAGGGTGAAGGGCAGCAGCAGCATCCCGGCCAGGGCCACCAGGGCACCCCGAAGGCCATGAAAGAAGGTGCCCACGTACACGGCCATGTTGATCTGGTTCGGCCCCGGAAAGAGGCGGGCCACCGTGAGGCCGGTGAGGAACTCCTCATTGCTCAGCCAGCGGCGCTCCTCCACCACGATTCGCTGGCTCCAGGCTGAAAGGCCACCGCCGAAGGCCGAGAGGGCCACCTGCAACATCCCCACGAACAGTTGCCGCAAGGTGGGCGGATAGGAACCGTTGCGGGCTGGGGCCCCGGAGGCTGACGGCGGACTCGGGAGCGAACCCGGGGGAAGATCAGTCATGAACGAAATGGGGATCGGGCGGCAGCTCGCCAGCCTCATGCAGGCTGGGATCGAGCGGATCGGGGGCCTCATAGCGGCTGGCCTGCTTCCAGTCAGCCAGGAAGGTGCGTCGCAGCCGATCCACCACCTCCGGCGCATCGCTCTCGATGCCGAGTTCGCGGCGCAGATCGAAGGCGCTGCGGTCGATGTTCATCGAACCGATCTGGGCGTAATGGCTATCCACCAAAATCAACTTGGCATGGAGCTTGAGGTGCTTCTGGCGCCGCACCTTGACCCCGAAGCGCTGCATGATCCTCAGGGAGGCGAAGGTGTCGTAGATGTCCCAGTCGCTGATGCCGTGCTTGCCGCCGCAGAGCAGGCGCACCTTCACACCCCGCTCCCGGGCGCTGATGATGCGATCGAGGATCACCGCATCCACGAACTTGGGATGCTGGATCCAGAGGGAGCGGCGGGCGGCGTCGATGATGCGGGCCATCTGGCCGCGGCTGTGGGAACTGCTCCAGACCAGACCGACATTGAGATCGGGCTCGAAGAACACCCGGTTCCAATCCGCCTCGAAGCCGGCGATCACCTGGGCCACCACGGCGGCATTGGCAGAAATGATGCCGTAATCGCGGGTTTCGGTGAAGTATTTATCGGCAAGATTAAAGCTGGCGATCAGGGCAGTCTCCCGATCGATCACCATCGATTTCTCATGGGTGACCGGGAAGGCTTCGTGGGTCCAGGCCACCGAGATTCCCGAACTCTCCAGCCGGGCGAAGCCATCGTCGTTCCAGCGATCACCGCCGGAGGTGTGGGGATTCAGCATCACCCGCACCTGGACCCCCCGGCCCTGGGCCCGCAGCAGAGCCTCGATCACCGGCTCGGACTGGAGCTTGAACTGTTTGAGAAGGAGCTGCTCCCTGGCGGAGTCGATCAGCTCGACCACCACGGCAACTCCGTCCTCGGGCATCACCAACAGCCTCTGGTGGGTTTGAAGGGAGGTGACCATTGAAGGGGACTGGAGGGGACTGGAGTGGACTCTTTTTAGGCCAGCCTCCCCCGCAGCCAGCAGGCTGCGGGGGAGCGGCATCGCCCGGCCTGGCACGGGGGCAGGGCTGCGCCGGCCCGTCTGCCCCGGCCCGGCGCAGACGGTCCTCGCCCTTGGGGTGACGGTGTCGAAATCGCGACTCCCGGAGCCAAGGGCCCTAACCTGCAATGTCAACGCAGGACGCCGTGACACCAGCCTCCGCCCGCATCATCCTGATCTGCTCCGGCAAGGGAGGCGTCGGCAAGACGACCCTCACCGCCAACCTGGGCATCGCTCTGGCACGGCTCGGCGAGCGCACGGTGGTGATCGATGCCGACTTCGGCCTGCGCAACCTCGACCTGCTATTGGGTCTGGAAAACCGGATCGTGTACACAGCCCAAGAGGTGCTGGCGGGCAGCTGCCGGCTTGAGCAGGCCCTGGTGAAGCACAAGCTGGAGCCCAACCTCTCCCTGATGCCGGCCGGCAACCCGCGCATGCTCGAGTGGCTGACGCCGGATGACATGAAGACCGTGGCCAACCTGGTGGCCGAACGGGCCGACTACGTCTTGATCGACTGTCCGGCCGGGGTTGAGCAGGGCTTCAAGAATGCGGCCGCGGCCTGCCGGGAAGCGATCGTGATCACCACGCCGGAGATGTCGGCCGTGCGCGACGCTGACCGGGTGATCGGGCTGCTCAACAGCCAAGGCATTCATCCCGTGCAACTGGTGCTGAACCGGGTGCGCCCGAAGATGGTGGCCAACCAGGAGATGCTGGCGGTCGACGATGTGACCGACATCCTCGCCTTGCCCCTGCTGGGGCTGGTGGTGGAGGACGAACAGGTGATCGTGTCCACGAACCGCGGCGAACCCCTCACCCTCAACGGCACCAGCTCCCCGGCCGCCAGGGCCTACGTGAACGTGGCCAGGCGGCTGCGGGGCGAGGGGGTCCCCCTGATCGACCCCTCCAAAGAGCGGCGCGGCCTGCGGGCCCGCCTGATGGCCAAGTTGCGCAAATCCGGCAATTTCTGAGGCGATGACCCTGATCGATTTCATCCAGCGCCTTCTGGGCCGCGATAAGCCCAGCGGTGCCCTTGCGCGGGAGCGCCTGCAACTGGTGCTGGCCCACGACCGCAGCGACCTCAATCCCGAACTGCTCGAGCAGATGCGCCGCGAGATTCTCGAGGTGGTGCAGAAGTATGTGGAAATTGATCTGGAAAGCGGCGATGTGAGCCTGGAGACCGGTGATCGGGTCACAGCCCTGGTGGCCAACCTGCCGATCCGCCGCGCCCGGCCGCTGGCCATCCCCCGAAGCGCCGGCGCCGACGTGCCGGATGGGCTCGCTGGTCATGGGGACATCGGGGCTTCGACGGATCAGCGAACCGACCCGGACGAGGTGGATGCCGAGAAGGCCGCGGTGTCGGATCCCCCGCTTCCGGGCTGAACGAACCTGGCCTCCGGGCCGAGTTCGATCGAGCCACCAGGAGCCCTGGCAGGGGGTGGGAACCCTGGCATGAGCCGATGGCATCCCAGCCATGAACGCCCTCCACGAGATTACCGACGATCCTGGAATCAGTCCCGCCGAGGAACGGGTGCTGGCGGTGCTCAGGAGCGGCGCCAGCAACCGGGAGATCGCCGCGGCGCTCTACCTCAGTGTGCGCACCGTGGAAAGCCACATCTCCAACCTTCTGGCCAAGACCGGTTGCCGCAACCGCACCCAGTTGGTGCTGCGCGTCCCGTTCCAGCCGTAGGCTCTTGGGGGCCTCCGAGGGGGCCGACGCCGGCTTAGCTCAGTGGTAGAGCAGCGCTTTTGTAAAGCGAAGGTCATCGGTTCAAATCCGTTAGCCGGCTTTGAGGATGGAGATGGTTAGGGCACCCGAACGGAAGTGGCCAGCCTGCGGCGGTCGCCCCGATCAAGCAGACCGTTTGGACCGGGAACAGAATCGGCCTTAGTCCCTGCCCAAGCCGGTCTGGCCCGGGCGACACCAGCCCTACCTGATCGCCCTGGCAGTGGCACCGCTGATCAATCTGGCGATCAACATCAACAGCTTTCATCACTTCCAAAACCTTTCCGGCGAGCAGCCACCGATCAACCACTGGATCTTCGGGGTTTCGAAGTTTGTGCTGAGCGGCATTCTGATCCTGCTCACCATCAATCTGCTGCGCACCCTATGGCTCGGCCATCACCAGATCCGCAGGACTCTGCTTGCCCTTGGCATCCTCTCCACCCTGGATCTGCTGCTGAATCTAGTAACGATCACGGTTGGGATCTACTCCTAAAAGCTCGGCTCCTTCTATCTGCTTGTGATCGCTCTTGGGCTTTATTGCTCCCTCAACCTGATCTTTCTCTTCTGGTACTGGTTCATCGATTATCCAGGCCAGGTGCGGCATCTGCATCACCCGGAGCATCTCTGCCAGATCATTTTTCCGCGCGAAGCGGTGAGTGCGAATGCTGGTTGGCTGCCGGGGTGCCTGGATTATCTCTACTTCACGGTGATGACCAGCAACACACTCGGTGCTGCTGGTGATCGTGATCTCGCGGGCGGTGAACACGCTGAGCTGAGTTGAGCTGAGTTGAGCTGGGGGGCGCCCCCGGCCCCGGCGGGGGAGGGCCCACGGCTCAGCCCTCCGGCAGGCGTGCCCCCTCCAGGCGGGCGGCCTCGAGCTGGGCGGAATTGATCCGAGCATGGCGCAGATCACAGCCGCGCAGGTCGGCCTGCCGCAGATCGGCGCCGCTGAAATCGGCGCCATACAGACTGGCCTCCTGCAGGCAGGCGTGGCGGAGGTTCGCGCCGTTGAACTGGGCGAAGCTGAGGTCGGCGCCGCGGAAGTCGGCGCGGCCGAGGTCGGTGAGCTGATCGAGGCCGGAGCGGAAATCGGCCTCCACCAGCCGAGCCCGCTGCCAGAGGCTGGCGGCGGCCACCACCCCGCGCAGACAGGCGCGGTGCAGCAGCGCCTCGCTGAAGTCGGCCCCCTGCAGACGGGAGCCAGACAGGTCGGCCTCCTGCCAGAGAGAGCCCCGCGCCCGCACCATGGAGAGATCGGCGCCCCACAGGAGGGCCCGCTGGAAACCGCAGCCGACCAGATCCGAGCCGGTAAAGCGGGCATGGCCGAACCGGGCCTCCTGAAAACAGCCACCCCGGAGGTTGCAACCAGCCAGGTCGAGGTCCACCCCATCGAGGTCGGCGAGGCTGAGGCCGCTGAACTGCCGCTGGCCAGCAGCCAGGGCGGCGTGCAGGTCGTCGAGGGAGCGGGGCAGGGGCTGCCGGGGGGCCTGGGCCCCGGGTTCGGGGGCACTGACGGGGGATGGCTCAGCCATGGGCCCAGGCTGCGGTTGGGCCCTGATCCTGGCTCAGAGGATGGCCGCCAGGGCGTCGAACTGCTGGCGGCGGGTGGCCAGCA
>Ga0315905_10004285_pt1 | contig 14550 bp, 14 predicted proteins | sample LakEriMetagenome_5_FD_203522 | JGI IMG/M metagenome (GOLD analysis project Ga0315905, IMG submission 203522) | Freshwater fungal communities from buoy surface, Lake Erie, Ohio, United States - Buoy 4 MA121 | ecosystem: Environmental > Aquatic > Freshwater > Lake | place: USA: Lake Erie, Ohio... | reverse complement strand
CTTTGCAAATAAACCTTTCTCGCGAAGTCGCGCCGTTGCTTTCTCGGTCATACGTAGGAACTCTTGCAAGATCTCAATTGGATTATCTAGGTCGGTCGAAAAAGTTTCAGCAGCCGAAATGGATTTATCCGGTTCTTCAGGTGTGACATCGCGATAGTCACGCCCCCAAGCAAGTTCATAAAGCGAAGCACCTGCTGCATCACCAAGTGCGCGAATCAAAGTGCTGCGAGGCGTGTTTGCGATATCAGCGACGGTGTGAAGGCCAAGTCTTTCTAACTGTTCAGCAGTCTTTGGCCCAACCCCCCAGATTGCGCCAACTGGTAGCGGGTGTAGAAAAGTTAAGATGCGATCTGTTGTTATTTCGAGCATGCCATTTGGCTTGCAGTGTTGTGAGGCTAACTTTGCAATAAATTTTGAAGGTGCGATACCAACCGAACAGGTGATGCCTTCCTCTTTCTCAACGCGGGCGCGGATAGCCGTTGCAATCTCTCGACCAGTACCCAGCAATTTGCGCGCACCTGTGACATCCAGGAAAGCTTCATCTAGTGAGATTGGTTCAACTAAAGGTGTAAATGATTCGAAGATCTTCATTACGCGTTCGGAGATTTCAGAGTATCGATGGTGATCTGGCGCAATAAAGATTGCGTTCGGTGCCATACGTTGCGCCCGGCCGACGGGCATTGCGGCGCGAATTCCGAATTTACGAGCGGCGTAGTTTGCAGATAGAACAACACCACGCGCACCTGCGCCAACAACAACTGCCTTGCCGCGAAGTTCTGGATGATCGAGTTCGGCAACAGATGCATAGAAGGCATCCATATCGACATGCAAGATCGTGGCCTCTTGTGGCTTTTCTTGGCTCATATCGCTCTCTCGATTAATTTGCGCGACCACTTTTCATAAGCCTGGCGTAGGTCCCAGGCACCGCTAGCGTTGATCGAGATACCGCGTTCGCCGGTGCGTCTAGTTTTGCCACGGACTAACAATAAGGATGTTGAGTAGAGAGTGGAAGCAAAACCCTCTTGCGCATCAGAGAAGAATGTTGAATCAGTGCAACCATAACCATCATCGAGAGTTAAGAAGATAACGCGCCGCCCAGAGCGCACTGGTGGGGTCTGCATCGCCACCTTTACTCCTGCAACCAAGATATCGCTCTGTGATCGAAGTGTTAGTAGATCCGATGATTTAACTGCGCCTATGGCATTTAGAAATGGCGCATAGAACTCGAGCATATGGTGGGTGATATCCATTCCTAAGCGCTCAACTTCGTTACGTACTTTTTCGGAAGCGCCCATCGCAGGTAATCCACTGGTGGCAAGTGCAGGTGGGGCAAAGCCAAAGACCATCTGCGAACCAGAAATATTTGAAGCCGGTGAACGAGTTAGATCAGATAAATGCAGAAGTAGATCGCGATGATTCAAAGTGCCGTCGCTAAGCGAGTGCACTCGATCGAAAGCGCCAGTCATGATTAAAGTTTCAATAATTGGATATGAGGCGCCTGATCTGCGATAGAAATCTGCTAAATCAATATAGGGGCGGCCTGCGATTATTGAAGTGATCTCCCCCGCGCTAATGCCGCCAACTGTAGAAAGTGCGATGCGTACGCTGTAAGCGCCTTCGTTACTTTTCTCAACTGTGTAGTTTGCATTTGAAAAATTGATATCAAGCGGTGCCAGCCCAACGCCTAATTGGCGCGCTTCATCAACCATCAAACGCTTTGGGTACATGCCCGGATCGTGGGTAAGAACGCCAGCGATAAACGCTGCTGGGTAATGGGTCTTTAAATATGCAGATTGATAAGTGGGAAGTGCGAAAGCTGCGGCATGTGCTTTACAGAAACCAAAGGATGCAAAGGCGCGCAAGACATCCCAGATCTCGGTAATAGTTGTTAACTCGTAACCGCGGGCGGTTGCGGCAGGAAAGAACCAATCGCAGACTTCTTGTTGGCCTTCTTTACTGCCTAAAGCGCGCCGTTTTTCATCTGCTGCAGCCAGAGATATGCCGGTCATGGTGGCGATAATTGAGATCACTTGTTCGTGAAATACAACCACTCCTTCGGTTTCAGCCAAGATCTCATATAGATCAGGGTGAATTATCTGCGCTGAAGTAAAGCCATGGCGCGCGCTTAAGAAGGGGCGGATCATGTCGCTCTTTACTGGGCCAGGGCGAAAGAGCGAGATATCGATAACGAGATCGTTAAAAGTTTTCGGAGTTAACTTTCCAACTAGCTCGCGTTGTCCTGGGCTTTCCACTTGGAAGATACCTAAGGTGCGAGTTGATTGGATTAACTCGTAAGTTTCTGTGTCATCTAGCGGCACGGCATCAATATCAATTTCGGCTTCATCAACTCGTTTTATTTCTGCAACAGCATGGGCGATCGTTGATTGCATTCGCACGCCGAGGATGTCGAGTTTTAGTAAGCCGATTTCTTCAACGTCATCTTTATCGAATTCGACCATCGGGTAACCACCCGCGTTAAATTGAACTGGCGCGCGATCTAGCAAGCCTGCATCAGAGAGAACAACGGCGCATGGGTGCATCGCTAAATGGCGCGGCAAGCCATCAAGGCGTTGGGCAAGCGAGATAGCCATCGCGGTAAGGGGCGCCGATAAATTAAGTGAGCGAAGCTCGGGAAGTGATTTAAGAGTTGCCTCGATATTTCGGGCGCGGATATGCGGCATAGATTTTGCAATGAGATCGATCTCCATCGGTGAGATACCAAGTGCGGCGCCGGTATCGCGGATCGCATTTCGGGCGCGGTAGGTGTCGACCATCGCAACAGTTGCACAGCGCGATAGCGCGCCTGGTGCGCGCCAATCAGTGTCGCCATAGCGTTTAAAGACCATGTCGTAAATTTCTAAACGCCGTGCGGATTCAACATCGATATCTATATCGGGCAGCGCGCGACGCAGCGGTGAGCAGAAGCGTTCCATCAAAAGGCCATGGCGCATCGGGTCTACGCCAGAGATGCCAAGTAAGTGACAGATCAGAGAACCCGCGCCGCTGCCGCGAGCTGCAACGCGGATATTATTTTGGCGAGCCATATCAGTGATGTCGGCAACGGTTAAGAAATATGACTCGTAACCAAGAGTTGCAACTGTTGCGAGTTCATCATCTAAACGAGTGCGCGCTTTAGCGATAAGCGTTGAATCGTTGTAGCGCCAATTGATTCCGGATTCGCAACGGCTGCGCAGCAAAGTGCGCATTTGATTGGCTGAATCAGCACCTACTACATGGGGCTCAGGCAGATGGATCGCCCCTAAACCAAGATCGCGTTGCGGTGATAACAACGCGCGTTCGGCCCATTGTCGCGTTGTATTTAAAAGTCCGCGCGGTGTTCGTTCTCCTGCAGCTCGCGCAATTTCGGCGGCGAGTGAAACCATTTGTTCGTTAGATTTTAAATAACCTTCAGCGTTACGTCTTTCGAGGTGGCGTTGATGCAACGGAACTAATTGGCGCGCACAATCGAGGATGTCGGCAACTGGTCCATCGGCGGCATCGCGCATCCGCACCGCATTGGTGATAACTGCATCGATATCGTGATCGCGGGCAAAGATTAAAGAGCGCGCGGCATGCGTTGTTGAGAACGGACCTTTGCCAGCGACTAGATGTGAAACACAATCAATTGCTTGATCGCCAAAGAAGGAGCGGGTCTTATTAAATAGTTCGTAGGCGATATCACTGCGATGTAAGACCAGCGCTTGGCTCAAAGGTGATTCGGGGCCGTGCAGCAAATGTAACTGGGTCGAGTATTCGCTAAAGCGTTGCAGTAGTTCGAGGGTAATAACTGGCTTGCGATCAACTGCGTTCATGGATAACCCAGTCATGAAACGAACAAGTGCCCGCCATCCGCCATCGCCATGTGCCAGAACTGTTACACGTGGCAGATCTTTCGCTAAGGGGTTTTTATTGTTCGGATCGTTTAACAAATCGATAGCTAAATTAACTCCGATAATCGGTGCGATCCCGTACTGCAGGCAGGCGCGGGCAAAGCGAATGGATCCTGATAAACCATCGCGATCGGTAAGTGCGAGCGCCGGTGATTCAAATTCGGCGGCGCGTTGCACTAGATCTTGCGGCTGCGTTGTTCCGTATTTAAGCGAGAAGGCACTTGATGTACGTAGATGTATAAAGCTCATACTTAACTCATACCTGTTTAACGATCCACGAACCTGTTATCTCGTCGCGTTCTAATTGAAAGGTGTTAAGCGCCCCGATTGGAGCTGCTTCAACTGTCCATAAAGCGCGAGCACCATCATCGGGGCGATAGATGCCATCGCTAACCCGGTTCCACCAACCACCTGCTTCACACCAACGCGATAGAACTGCATGGATGCGAAAACGTTTGCCACGAAATGTGAATTCAATGGGCGTTGCTGCTCCATCGGAAACTACTTCGTGAGCTGGTGATATCTCTGGGACTGACATTTTTACGCGCCTCTGGCCTTCCTGTGGACAATTCGAACATGTGTTCGAAAACTAGCCCAAGGCCCTGACATTGGCAAGAAGGGTGTGTCGCCACGCTTAAAATAGTTGAAAGTTCAACTATCTCCCCTACACTTGCCAGAGTCAGAACAGCTATTAATCAGTTTCTAAATAAGGAGAACCATGGACGCAGTACTCGTAATTGGCCGAATTCTTTTCGCCTTCATCTTCATCACCTCAGGAATCGCTCACTTTGCAAAGCTTGAAATGATGACCGGCTATGCCAAGTACAAGAAGTTGCCTGCTGCAAAGCTCGGCGTAATCGCAAGCGGACTTTTCTTCCTTCTTGGTGGAATCTACATCGCACTCGGTTTCTGGGTAGACCTAGGCGCCCTAATGCTCGCTATCACTTTGGTGCTTGCTGCAGTTATCTTCCATAACTTCTGGAAAGAGACTGATGCAACTACAAAGCAGAACGAAATGATCGCTTTCAATAAGGATCTTGCTCTAGCTGGCGCATCACTAATCATCTTCGCACTTATCTACAGCGGAACAATTTCAGCAGATGCTTTCGGTCCACATATCGGAAATCTCTCATTCTTCAATAAGTAGATTAAACAAGTTACAAAGCTTTAACCGAAACGGCTCCCAGAGATGGGGGCCGTTTTGCTTTTGGGTGAGAGTATTAAGAAATGGATACCTTGCTAGCGGTTATCGCTGGTGGATTTATAGGAGCAGTTCTTGGCTTTGTGGGCGCGGGCGGCGCCATGCTCTCAGTACCGATCCTGCTCTACGTATTTGGCTTCACCGCGATCCCTGCAACCACAGGTGCTCTAGCGATTGTTCTATGCGCCGCAATTGCAGGCGCTATTCCTAAAGCGCGCGCCAAGGAGATCCTCTACCGTGAAGCCTTTGTAATTTGGGGTCTTGGGCTCGTCACCAACCTTGCAGCCTCAATTCTGGCTCACAAGTTAAGTGATCAGGTAATCACTACTGGATTTAGTATCACCATTATTTTTGCCGCACTTTCGATGTTGCAGAAGTCCGCCGAACAAGAACAGCGCAGAATGTCGCCTGGAGTTTTGGTAGTGATTTCTCTGGGGATTGGTGTGATTACTGGACTCTTCGGAATCGGTGGCGGATTCATCGTTATTCCGGTCTTGATGCACGCCTTTGGAACTCCCGCAAGAGTTGCATCGGGAACATCGCTAGTTGTAATTGCGCTGAACTCAATTACCGCCTTTATCGGCCACCAATCACATTGGGATGAAGTCGATTGGAAGATTCCAGTTGTTATGGCCGTAAGCGCTATGGCAATTGCTTTGCTGGCATCGCATCGCCAATCAAAGAGTAATGAGACAACGAAGAAGGCTTTTGCTGGGCTACTTGTTCTGGTTGCTGCCTTTACGATGCTGCAGACTTGGGCCTAATCCTTAATAGCTTTAATCGACTTCGATAAGAAGCCGGCCAATATCAACATAAGTACTGGATAGACCATGCCGATTGAAAGATTTGTGTATTCGGCGATCAAACCTGTAATTGTTGGTCCGAAGAAGAAACCAGCAATTCCAATTACGCCAACGCGCGAAATAGCAACAGCTGGTGCGATTCCTGGAGTCTTGCTTGCCGCCAAGATAAATGCAGGAAACATTGGACCAATACCAAGGCCTGCAGCCATAAATCCGATATTTACAATGATCAACGCAGGAATTGGATATGAATCTGACATTGGAATTGAGATTGCAAGTGCAATCCCCCAAACGCTTCCGCCGATATATCCACCGAGCTTTACCAAACGGGCTGGCCCGAAGTAATCAAGTGCGCGATCACCTAAGAAACGGCTAACGATCATGGCGAGTGCAAAGGATGCAAAAGCAGATGCATAAACACCTTTGCCATAGCCCATCTCATCGCGCAATAAAATTGCGCTCCAGTCACTTGCGGCGCCTTCGCCAACCAAACTTGCAAGAAGCCCAACGCCCAAGAACCAGAGCGGCATTACAGATTTACCAAAGAGTGGAATCTTTGCTTCATGTTCTTCATCGCCCTTATGGCCATCAATGGTTGATGGCAGCAGGTAGTAGGCGGCAATTAGATAGGCGATAAGTGCGACGATTGCGATCGCAACCAAATTTGTGCGCGGTGAAACATGGCGGGTAATCGCACCGCCCAGCACTGTTGTCGCAAATGCGCCAACGCTCCACATCGCATGGAATGAAGACATATAGCGACGACCTAAAATCTTTTCAACAACTGTTGCTTGGAAGTTGTAACACATATCGATCAAGGCATATCCGAGCCCCATGGTGTACAAAGTCAAGAACAAGGTAACGGCGTTTGTCGCTAGACCCATGCCTGCTAACCCAGCAGGCATGATTACTACTCCAATGAAAATTACCTTCTGCGATCCGAAGGTATGCATCAACCGTCCAGCAAGCTGTGCACCAGTAATCGAACCGAAGGTGGCGCCCAATAAAATAAATCCGAATGCGCCGTTTGATAGCCCAATCAAATCTTTAATTTCAGGAATTCGTGGCACCCAACCCATGGAAACAATTCCGAGCAGCAAGAAGCAGACCCGCAGAGAATTTCTCGCTAATTTCGCACGATGGTTTTGATCAAGTGCTCCGATAGACATTTGCCAAGGGTATCCTGCAACCATGGAAGGCATCCTCGAAAAGGCAGCGGTAAAACGCTTTATTCAAGCATCAAGTGACTTTGGGGTTAAAGGCCAAGTAACTGTTCTTGCTGAAACCGCCCGTACCGCAGTTGATGCAGCCAATGGTTTAGGAATTGAAGTTGGTCAGATCGCTTCTTCGCTTATCTTTAAATTGCCATCGGGAAATCCCCTATTGATTATCACCAGTGGTCGCCACCGCGTTGATACTGATTTAGTTGCGAAGAATTTAGGTATCGCCGAACTTGGTCGCGCCGATGCCAACTATGTAAAAGAAGTTTCTGGTTATTCAGTCGGCGGAGTTGCACCACTTGGTTGGATTAGCCAACCTGAGAAGATTCTGATTGATCAAGCGCTAAATGACTACGAGATTGTCTGGGCAGCATCTGGACATCCGCATGCTGTCTACCCAACGAGTTACGCCGAATTAATTACTTGCACAGGCGCCACCCCAATGGTTGTTGGCGACTAGCTAAGTAACTCCGCAAGTAATTTTTCAACGCGTACTTTAATTTCATCGCGAATTACACGCACTGGTTCAATCCCCTGTCCTGCTGGATCTTCAAGTACCCAATCTTCATATCGCTTACCAGGATAGAACGGGCAGACATCGCCGCAGCCCATGGTGATAACCGCATCTGATTCTTGTACAGCCTCAGTTGTTAAAACTTTTGGAGTGTTATTTGCAATATCGATTCCGACTTCGGCCATCGCTGCGACGGCAACTGGGTTAATCGAATCTTTAGGAGCGGAACCGGCAGAAAGTACTTCTACGCGCCCTTGCCCGAGTTCGCGCATAAAGCCCGCTGCCATCTGTGAGCGACCGGCATTGTGTACACACACGAAGAGAACTGTTGGTTTGCTCATTTACTTCTCGTTTCCTGTTTTATTTGGGGAATTTATAAATGTACTTAGTACCAGGCCAAGTGCGGCTCCGATAATTTGTGCGGCGATAAACGGAAGTACAGATCCTGGGGCGATACCAGCGAAAGAATCAGAGAGCGTTCTGGCCACAGTCACCGCTGGATTAGCAAAGCTAGTTGATGAAGTGAAGAAATAAGCTGCTGATATGTAAGCGCCGACAAGAACTGGAATCTTCGCTTCGCTCTTTTGTGCGATCGCAGTAAAGATAATGAAGACTAGACCAGCGGTTGCCAGAATCTCGCTCACGAAGAGTTCGGTGCCGGTTCGGTCTTTCTGGGAAATTTCGATAATTGGTAAGTTGAAGATGAAGTTAGCGAGTGCAACGCCAATTACCGCACCTACCAACTGGGCCGCCAGGTAGGTGGCAGCAAGAGATGCTGTGATGTTCTTCTTGAACAACTGGATTGCAGTCACAACTGGGTTGAAATGGGCGCCACTAATTGGGCCGAGCAAGGTGATTAAGATGTAGAGAATTAGACCGGTTGCCGCTGAGTTAATTGTTAACTGCACGCCAACATCTTTTGAAAGATTGGTAGCCATTACCCCTGAGCCGATTACTACCAGCAAAAGGGTGGCGGTGCCAAAGAGTTCAGCGATCGTTCTTCTCAGATTCACCTCCCTATCCTCGGCTATAGATGAACGGGTAATAACCAGCGCCACGGAGTAATATCTGAATTTAAGATGAACCTTTCATTACAACTCTTCCCATCCAAGGCTGATTCAGCGCCTCACATTGTGTTGGTGCATGGGTTGGGTTCGGCAGCAACCGCCTGGAAGCCATTGATCCCGTTGCTGCAACCTAGATATAACGTGATCACCGTCGATCTTCCTGGTCACGGTAAGACTCCGCTGGATAAGACCCAGCCTATGGATCCACATTCGCTTGCAAAACTCGTTGTGAAAGAAGTTGCCAATCAATTTGGTGTTACAAGTTTTGATTTAGTTGGAAATTCTTGGGGTGGTTGGATCGCACTTGAAATGGCGGCCGACAATCCTCAATCCGTTAAGAGCGTTGTCGCTCTAGCGCCAGCAGGATTCTGGCTGGCATCTTTTGTGCAGAGTTTTCCTGGAGAAAAAGCCATTCGTTTATTTGCCAAAAGCACTGCTGCGATCGCCCCCATGTTTCTTAACTTTGAATGGGCACGTAAGTATGGCTTTGAATCGGTTAGCCCCCGTTGGCGCGAATTTACTGAAGAGCTTTGTCTAGATGCCACAACGGCGATGGCTAACTCCCCCGGTTATGTCCCAGGATCAAATGGAATGTTACAGAAACGTTTTGATTCGAAGATAGATCCTAAAATTCCGGTAACAATAATCTTTGGAGATTCAGATAACACTCTGCCGGCCTCGATTTGCCAAGAGCGCACCATGGCGCCAGCGCACTCGCAGTGGAAAGTATTTAGTGAATGCGGCCATGCACCAATGTGGGATCACCCGCAGGAGGTTGCGGCAGAGATTTTTGCAGCAGCAGGTTTCAATAGATGAACAATGAATTAGTCACCGTTATCTACTTCTGGAAGATAAAGAGGAGCAAGGTGGGTTTCGCACTGCTTCGGATGGCTCTGGATCGTGGCGGCCTTCGCAGATTCAAAGGTGTGCGTTTTGCCAAGATGCTTGGTGCGGGAAAAGGTGAAACATTTACCCCGCGCGATGCTGATACAACTCGCTGGGGTGCGCTAGTTGTTATTGAGCAATCTCAATTGACGGCGCTAGATCATTCAAAGTTGATTAAGCGCTGGCGGAAAAATAGCAGCGATGAAGTTCGATATCTCGTTGATCCGATTTCATCGCATGGTTTATGGGCCAAGGTAAATCCCTTTGAATACGCAAAGAGCGCCGGCGATGGTGAAGTTGTTGCAATTACCCGAGCTCGAATCAAGTGGGCCCAAAATGTGCGCTTCTGGAAAGCTGTTCCACCAGTTACATCGAGTCTGCATTCATCTCCCGGTTTATTGCAGACCATCGGAATTGGTGAAGCTCCCATAGGTTTGCAAGGCACTTTTTCACATTGGCGATCAGGAAGCGATCTACGTAACTTTGCATACAAGGGCGCGGCGCATCAAGAAGCGATTGCGGCCACTGAACGCCATGCTTGGTATGCCGAAGAACTCTTTGCCCGCTTTGCAGTGCGTGAAATTCGCGGTTCGCTTAGTAAATAGCGGTTTCTACTCAAGCGATTACTAGGGCAGACTTAGCCCATGTCGATCCGTCATTACAACCCCCGCAGGCGTCACCGCCGCGGTATCTCGGATCGCTCTCGCCTCTTTCTCTATCTAGTGCTTGGCGTTGCTCTGCTCTTACAAGTTTCATACCCACTTCTTGATGGAGAAGCACTTCGCGTTGTAACTATCTCCACCGTTTATTGGGGCGCCGGCGCCATGGCGCTACATGCGCTGTTGTCATACGGTGCACGATATGCATTTACATATTTAGCTATCGCGCTAACTTTCGGTTTCTTTATTGAATTAATTGGCGTCTCTACTGGTTGGCCATTTGGCGTCTATTCATATGATCCATCACTTGGTCCGCAATTAATTAGCGTTCCACTTGTTGTGCCATTTGCTTGGGCGATGATCGCGCATCCAGTCTTATGTGTTGCGCGCCGAGTGACTAAGAACTGGGTGTTTCTCTACGGTGGCTTCGGAATGATGGCCTATGACTTATTCCTTGATCCGCAGATGGTTAGCGGTGGTCGCTGGACTTGGGAGGTAACTGGCTCACATGTTCCTTTCACTCCTGAAATTCCACTCTCTAATGCATTTGGATGGTTGTTATCTGGCATGGCTTTAATTGCAGTTCTGCACTTAGTTCTACCGCGCGATCGCCGCAAGCAGAGCGCAAGTTACACCGCAGTTGATTTCTTCTTAATCTGGACTTGGTTTGGCGGCATCGTTTCAAATCTATTCTTCTTTGATCGCCCAGGTATTGCATTCTTATTCGGAACGGTTTATGGCGCTTTCCTTGCACCGTATCTCTTCTCACGCTGGCTCGGGCGCCCTTAACAATTTAACTTGTATTGAATAAATCGTGATAACAAACTTAATTTTCTTTGCATCCGTTGCCCTGCTCTGGCTTGCCGTCGCAAACTTCTTTACGATCCGCCGCCCCGCACCTGCTGCAGAACGCAGTGAATCTGTAACTGTCTTGATTCCGGTGCGGAATGAAGCAGAAAACATTGCAGATCTAGTACTTAGCTTGCAGGCTCAAGAGTTCTTGAATAAACCAGAGATCATCTTCATTAACGACTCATCAACCGATGAAACATCTGAGAAGTTGCAGGAAGCCAAAGATGGTGGCGCTCAAATTAAAGTTATCAACGCACCCACACTTCCAGGTGGTTGGTTGGGTAAACCTTGGGCGCTGCAGCAAGGATATTTGCAGGCTAAGGGTGAAATCGTTGTAACTCTGGATGCAGATGTTCGTTTAACGTCAACCGCTATTGCACAAGCCATTGCAATGCTTGGCGATCGTTCATTTATCTCGCCTTATCCACGACAGATCGCGAAGACTTTTTCAGAGCGTTTAATTCAACCGCTACTGCAATGGTCATGGATGAGTACCGTGCCACTGCGCATTGCCGAAAAATCTACGCGCACTTCTTTAGCAGTTGCCAACGGTCAATTCTTTCTGGTGCGCAAAAGCGCCTTAGATCAAATCGATGGATTTACTGCGATCGCTGCAGAAGTTCTCGACGATATGGAACTTGCCCGCACGCTGATTAAATCTGGTGCATTTGGTGGAGTCGCTGATGGATCAACGCTTGCGCAGACCCGCATGTATAAGAACTTCTCTGAAATCAAAGCTGGGTATGGAAAATCTCTCTGGAAAGCATTTGGCAGTCAGAGCGGTAGCGCAGCTGCGATTGCATTTCTCTTTATTACTGGCATCGCTCCAGTAATTGCTTGGTTTGGTGGCCATCCCCTGGGCTTCTTCGCCTATCAATTTGTAGTTATAACTCGCGCACTTAGCGCAGCGCGTTCGCGCGGGCGAATCCTAGATTCAATTCTGCATCCGATCTCTTGTGCGATCTTGATCTATTTGATTATCTACAGTTGGCGCGCCCGTGGCGCAGTAACGTGGAAAGGTCGCACGCTGTGAGCAAAGGTAATTCCAGTAAACCTGCCGTTGCCGTAATCGGTGCCGGCATGGGCGGAATGGCAACTGCAGCGCGTTTAGCAAAGGCTGGCCACCAAGTAACTGTCTATGAAGCATCTGATCGCCACGGTGGTAAGTGCCGCACAGAATGGATCGGAAATTACGCATTCGATACCGGCCCATCACTTTTGACACTTCCTGCCGTCTATCGCGATTTCTTTCAGCGCACCGGTGAAGTCATGGGTCGAGTTCTAGAGCTTGTTCCCGTTAATCCATCATTTGATTATCGTTTTGCCGATGGCAAGTCAGTTAAGTTTGCCAACTTATCTCGGAAAGAGACTCTGGCGGTAATCACCGAATCGCTCGGCGCAGAAGCTGGGCAAGAGTGGGATCGCGTAATGCGCACCGCTGAAGCGATGTGGGATGTCTCGCGCGAACCATTTATCGAATCTGAACTTCGTTCTATTGCGTCATTACTGAAGCGTCCAACTCTGCTGCGCGACTTACGAATCATTTCTCCTTGGAAATCACTGCGTGGGCTAAAGATTAAAGATATTCATCTACGAAACATTTTGGATCGCTATGCAACCTACAGCGGTTCTGATCCACGCGTTGCACCTGCGGTGCTGGCATCGATTGCCTTCGTCGAAGAGGCCTTCGGTGCTTGGCATATTAAAGGCGGGGTAGGAAAGCTAGCTGATGCCGTTTATCAACGTTGTCTTGATCGCGGAGTTAAATTTGAATTCGACTCCCCCATTACTGCGATTAACCACAATGGTAAATCTGTAACTGGCCTTTCACTTGGCGATGGACGATCAATTGACTACGAAGTTGTCGTAGCAAACGCTGATGCTTCGCTGGTATACGGCAAGTTGATTTCAGGCAAGGTCTCAAAGTTAAAGCGCACTCGCAAAAACTTAGCAAAAGCTGAGCCTTCACTTGCTGGATTCTCACTTCTACTTGGACTTCGTCCGACTGATCAGCCAACAGGTTTATCGCATCACAATGTCTTGTTTCCCAAAGATTACGATGAAGAGTTTGAAGATATCTTCAGCCGCAAAGTGCCAGTTGCAGATCCAACAATCTATATTTGTGCACCAAATGACGATGCGATGGTTAAACACCCCGGGCATGAGGCTTGGTTCGTGCTGGTTAACGCACCGCGCCATGGCGATAGCGATGGCTTTAACTGGAACGATAAAGATGCCAACCACCGATACGCGATGAAGATTATCGATGCCATCGAAGCGCGCGGAATTTCAGTAAGAGATCGCTTAGAGGTTTTAGAGATTCGCACACCTGCAGATCTCGAGCGCACAGTCATGGCGCCAGGTGGATCTATCTACGGCACATCTAGCAACGGAGCGCGTTCCGCATTTTTGCGCGCTAAGAATCGTTCTCCGCTAAAGGGTTTGTACTGCGTTGGTGGATCGGCACATCCAGGTGGAGGTTTGCCGTTAGTTGGTTTAAGCGCCGAAATTGTTGCGCAAGCAGTTGTGGGCCCAACGACCCACTAAGTAAAAGCTAAATAGTTGAAGTGCGGCGAGAACTGCCATCACTGGAGTTACTAAGTTAAAGCCGATTGTGTATGCAACCAGGGCGATAAAGATAAAACTAGCGCGCACAGGTCGTTCTGCTGGCGTAACAACTCCAACTTCGCTGATACCTAAACCACCTAAACGGGCACGCGCATATTCTTGCGTTGATGCAGTTACATAAGTTAGAAGAACAATCCATGCTGGAGCGCCGATGCGGTAAGCGACGTAGAACCAGAGCGCTTCGCTGATGCGATCGGCAACTGAATCCAGAACCGCACCGAATCGGCTCTCGCGATTTTGGTAGATAGCAACGCTGCCATCGATTCCATCGGCATAGAGTGAGAGAACCAGAAGCGGAATCGCCCAGAGCGATAGTGGATTAACCGCCATCGCAATAGCAAAAACAATTCCTAGCAGCGTGAGTAAGTTCGGAGTTAAGCGCAGTGCTGAAACGAATTTAGCCGATGCGAATGAGATCTTGAGCCAAGCCTTAACAATTCCCTTTATCTCAGCGTTACCGTGGAGCTCCCTCCACTTGGCGAAAAAATCGGTCTGGTTCATCCGCGTTTCTTATCTTTGATCTGCTCAAATATTTCGCGCGTTGCTGATGAGGTATTCATTGTGTAGAAGTGAAGACCTGGAACACCAGCAGCCAGTAAATCTTCACAAAGGCTCGTAGCGATTTCTACACCTAACTTACGGACATCATCTGGTGAATCTTTCAGCGCTTCAAAACGCTCAGCGATAGCCGGTGGAATCGGTGTGCCGCTTAACTCGGCCATACGATTTAACTGAGCAACATTTGTGACCGGCAATATGCCTGCGATGATCGGCAGTTTTGAGCCGCGTGCCGATAAGCGATCGACGAGCGCTTTCCATTTATCAACTTCA
>Ga0315905_10004284_pt1 | contig 14552 bp, 14 predicted proteins | sample LakEriMetagenome_5_FD_203522 | JGI IMG/M metagenome (GOLD analysis project Ga0315905, IMG submission 203522) | Freshwater fungal communities from buoy surface, Lake Erie, Ohio, United States - Buoy 4 MA121 | ecosystem: Environmental > Aquatic > Freshwater > Lake | place: USA: Lake Erie, Ohio... | reverse complement strand
ACTGCCCCCATGTCAAAGTTCAACTCCGCGAGCAGCTCCTTGTTTGCGCTCCCATCGGAGAAGCCCATTTCGGCAAGCTGCAGCAGCATGGCCTCCTCTGTGACAGAGCTGGCTGCCTCGATGCTGGTGGCACCGGCCGATCCGGCGGCCGCCCCCTCCTGCTGCGCGAGACCGACCGCGGGGAGCCGGGCCAGGAGCATCTGCCCATATTTGGTGGTGCGCTCGTGCACGTCGGGGGCCGCCATCGCGGCGCGCACGCGCGCCGCCGCGCCGAGGGCCGCGAGCCGCTGCTGGGCCTCTGGGCCCGCCTGGGACATTTTTTGCAGGGCGAAAACTGCTTCGTAACAGACCCCGGACGAGTCGTCCGGGTGGTTGTCCATCGCCACGAGCACGCGCTCCATGCCCCCCAGCGCAATGATCTGAGCTTTGCGGGCCGTGTTTCCGATCATGAGGCGCACCAGCACATCCACCGCGTCCTTCACCAGCTTGCGGAAGCGCGGGAAGGCGTCGAGCGCGCCCATGACGCGCGCGATCCCGCCGAGCTCGGCAAACTTGGCGCGGATCGCCGTGGCGCGCGGCGATTGACTCACGAGGTCGGCCAGCATGCCCCACGCCGCCGCCTGCACCGCGCGCTCCGCCGCGTGCGCGCTCATCGCGGCGAGGGCGGCCTCCAGCGCACCCAGCTCAAAGAGCTTGCCGATGTTGCTGACAACGGTCTGGCCGTTGGCCTGCACCCAATCTTCCCCGCCATGGATGAGTGGCTTCAACGCCACCAGCACCGCGGCCTGCACCCGCGGGTGCGCGCGCAGGTGCTCTGTGCTTGCCCCTGCCATAGGCCCACATCCAAACGTGAAAGTTAATGGTTTTCCGTGGCCTCCCCCAGGCACGAACTGCTGCAGAAAAGGAGCTTTTCGGGCAAGGGGAAGCTGCCACGCGATCAGCTGACGAGCAATGAGTAATTTTGTGCTTGAAGTGCAAAGGGAAGACATAAAGCTCCCGGAGCAAAGGGAACACACACAACGCTTGCTTGATCCAGCTTTTGTATCACTAGAGCGACGCTCGGGATTGGGATTGAAGTCGGCTCTACAGCCTGCCATTGTAACAATAAGCAGCGCCCTAGCCGAAAGGTTGGCGGGCACTGGCGACGCTCTTGTCCTGGCAGAAGATGGTGAGGTGAGCCAAGACCAGTTAAGCAGCAGATGTGCTGACTGTGCGATCTTCAAGGAGCAAGTTAAGGTGCTCACGCAGGGGCTCTCGGCTGCGCTCGCCAGCGCAAAGCATAGCCGAAAACGAGAGGAGGCGGTGCGAGGTCTGGGTGAAAATCATCAGATGATGCTCGAGCTGCTCCAACGTAAGATCGAGAGCAGAGATCATACCATCGAGCAGCTCGAACAGCAGCTGCTCAGACACCAAAAAGATTCTGATGGGGAGATCACAAGAATGGTGCTGCAATCCAAGCAACTACTTACGGAGAACACCGACTTGAAACTGGGCATAAAGGAAGCCTACTCGGTCATCGAAATGCTGGAGAACACCAACGTGGGACTCAAATCACAACTGTCGACCTTGGAGGAGACACGTAGCAAGGCAGACGTGGTGAGTCTGCACAACGACAAAATCCTCGTCTCTCTAAATGCCTTGAGCCTCGAGCGCGATGAGGCACTCAACATGCGCGCAGTTGTCGATGCTCGCAACCAACAACTTTCGCACGAACTGGTGCTCCAACGCGAGGATCGCGCTAGAGAGCGCGCCGAGTGGGACAAGGAGCGTGCAAGAAATTTGGAACAAATCCGTTGCCTCCAAACGGAGCTTCAGCAACTTGTCGCGCAGTTGAAATTAAGACAAGACAGCTGGGTTTTCGCAGCCGAGCCAGCGCACATGCAACGCGAACGCTCAACGGAGCCTGGGCAAGAACGCGCGTTTCAGTCTGCAAAAGAGTCTATAAACGATGGATTGTCTGATCTCGAGTATACTAGTGTATGTTCACTTCACCTAAGTTGGGATGAACAGCTTGGACAGAGGCGTGAGTATGAGACCGAAGAAAGCATAATTGTAGAGGAGGGCTGTGCAGGGCTGGGGGATTTGGTTGGTGGCAACCAACAGCAGGCACAAGATGCGATGATTCTGACGTTTCTGTGCGACCGCGACGAAATAGACGTGTCGCGGCAACAGGGGGTTAAGGCATCTCCTGAGCAAGAGACGCCGCAGGCGCGCGGGACACAGGCATCGTTGACTCCGACGTTGCCGATTTTGTCGACAATCACCGGTAATGATTTGATCCGCAGCGCCACGGAAGGAGGTGTGGACAGTTGTAGAGTAGCAGGGAAGGGGGGGCGCGTGGAAGACGCGCACGGCACAGGAGGCGCAAGAGGAGCAGGAGATAATGACGGCGGACGCTGTTTAAGGTTAGAGGCAAGCATCGCTCAGAAGAAAAATTTGCATGATAGCGACGAGAAGCAGCTGGTGGTGCGCTTGCGCGACGAGCTTGCCTTTCAGACTCAAGCCAACAAAGACTTGAAGGCTCAACTAGACCACTCACTGGCAACAATCCAATCTCTCAATTCAAGGAGTCATAACTTTCAACAAGATCATTCCTCAAGCCTGCCGCCGCCTGGATTTGGAGGACGCAGGATACCATTTGATTCCTACGTTCTGGACCTCTCGATGCATGAGATGTTGTTGGCTGAGCGTGAAAACACCAACTTTATCTCCCACAGCTTATCGCAACTGTCACGGACGCATGCACATGAGCTACAAAAGCTTGAGAGCACTCGTTTACATTGTGAACAGTTGGCCGTTGAGTTGAATCAGAGGTTGGTACTCAAAGAGGCGGAAATCATCCAACTCTGCCAGCAACTTGACAATTCACACTCAAAGAATACCATTAGCAATCACACATCCGCAATGAAGACGAATTCCCCGACACAGTGTCGAAGTGGAGGAGATGCAGGAGAACCGCTTGTAGCAGACTCCCTTCCACTCGCTGCCCGAGCTTCGTCACCTCCTACAGAGGAAGGACGGGGCGCCGGGACATCTCACAGCGCAGGAGAATGGATGCTGAGCGACACAACAGACAACGGCGGGATGACTGAAGTTGAATGTGGTAGCTTTGCACGTCAAGTTAGAAAGGCAGAAGAGACTGGTGATGGCACGGGCGTGAAGAGCTGGGAGGATCGGTCTGCTCGCATTCAGGAGCAGGTCGAACGTTCAGTTGTTTTACTTCACACCTTTCTCCACCACTCTTGATATCTCTGCACTCTTTTTCATGTCTCTTCATTACTCTGCCCCCTATTCTGTCCCTTCACGCGCGTGCGTGTGCGACGGTCTTGAGACATTGGCTGACGAACCTGAAATTTCTTTTCCTTCTCTCTCTCTCTCTCCCCCCCCGCGGCAGCTCTTCGACGCCATCCAATCAGCGTCTGCAACTTTTGAACTCTTCCTGGATTAGATGCTGTGGTGACAAGCGATCATTCGCTTCCGAGCTTCGGCACGACAGCTCGTGTGAATGCACTACTACGAATACGAAATTAAAGGGCGGGAAAAGGTGATTAGCAAGCGGTTGGTCTTGGCAAAGATGTCGAATTCTCGAGCACAATATCTTGTCAGTATGGTCAGCTATTCCAAGAAGAAGAATGAGCATCACAAAAAACCCCATGCATCACAATCCCATCAAAGAATTGTCATAGGCAGAAATTCATTCTAACAAAATTTAGCTTCCCACCACATTAAGGGCCTGATCTGAGAAATCTCTGTCCTCGTAGTCGCGAAAGACGTGAGAAAATGAAACAGTTCGGCATCAATCGTCCACGCCTCCTGAAGTTGGCAGCAGCTGCGGAGCTACCGAATCGCATGGACTATCGTCGAGTGCGACCACTTCTGCGGCCCATCCCCCCACCTGCTTCGACTCCTGGCGCTTCTCCTGTGGCCCCTCCCCCCTTGCCCGTCACCCCGCCCACGGCCGCACCCCTACGGCCCGACGGCTTGCCCCTGGAAAGGGCGAAAGTGTTTGGGGGCAACATGAGCGGGGGCGGAGAATGAGCTGCTACGTCACTGTCGAAAAAGAGGACTAATGGGGGGAGATGTGCAGAGAAGCAGGGCGAAAAAAGAGAAGGAATGAGCACGAGGAGAGAAGCGAAGAAACCCGAGGGCGGATTAAAAAAAGAGCACAAGAGAGTAAGGGGAAGATGGATCACAGAATTTGGGGCAGGGTTCGCTGGAAGGAGAGAGTGGTACCCAGATTCTTTGCTTCTCGCCTTAGTGTCGGACTCCTCCTTCACATCCTCTTTGTCATCGTCGGCAGATCTGCGTACGCACATGCAAACACACAATACTTGAGTTTCCAAGGCACTCACCTGCTACGCTACCTGCGCCACACCTTGTTTTGCACGTTTCAAGTGAGCGCTCATCAACCTCTCCCCCTTTTCTTCCCTTCTGTGGACTGCTAAGTAGAAATCAGCAGCTAATTTCTCGTTTACGCTCATAAGCTTCAGCGCCCGCATGCGAGTGATTGCAGGTCGTCAAAAGAAGAAGCCCACTCACCCTTCATTGGTTGACAACTTTGCATCGATAAGATCCTCATCCATATTATCGGAATCAGCTGCTGCCTTGCCCCCTGCCGACGCTGCACGGTCCTCATCGGAAGCACCTGTCCCTTCATCACGTCCCTGCTGGCTCTTGCCCTGCACCTCGCCGTCCTCCTCATCCCCAGCGTCGTCCTCACCGCTCTCCTCCGCTCCCTTGCCTTCCACGTTCATGGCATCATCAGCTGCTTCTTCTACACGGTCCTCGCCCGCCTGATCATCGTCGTCTTCCTCCTCGTCCTCGTCTCCCCTCTCCTCGTCGTCGTCGTCCTCCTTCCACCGCCGCTCCTCCTCCTCTTCCTCCTCCTTCCTCCTCCGCCGTTCCTCCTCGGCCTCAGCAGGAATATCGCGCAAGCGCAACTCCTGCCAATCGATCACACGCCTTTCACGTTCCTTTGCCGCAAACTCTGCTGGCACCCGACACCGCGCCACCCGGTGCAACAAGTCGGTCGTGTGCGGGCAGTACGCGAGCCGAGCCGCAGAGTATTTCAACGCAAGCTGTGAGGCGTCCTCGACCCCGCGACACATGCGCTCAGCAACGTCGGCCGCATCCTCTTCACCCCCGCGTGCAGCGTGCTGCGACGCCCCAGCACCCCGGGCCGCGCTCTGTATATTACGGTGCAAATACGGCAGCTTCTCGCGGTCTTCGGCAGCTTTGGTAATCTCGACAGCCTCAAGGAGATCGTCAAGCCCTCGCTCGCGCTTTGGCTCTGCCTTGTCCGCCTTGCCCGAGTCCTTGATGTCGTGGAGCACAATGCTCAGCGCTCGTGTCTCCGTGTCAAAGTAGAAGCCAAAGCAGCCCTCCTCCCCTGTAAGGCACGCAGCGTTGCGCATGTACTCCGCCAGGTGCGGTGCCTCAAGATCATCCAGCGACTCCCGTGAGGCGCGCACGTGCTCGTATTCGTGCAGCGCAAGCAGCCTTGATGCTGACTGCTGCGATGTATCCGACGTCAGATGTTGCACCTGCGCCAGAAGCTTCTCCACTAGCTTCTCCAGCGTGTAGAGCTCGTACGAGTTGGTACCGAGCAGCATGCGGCAGTCATCTTCGAATTTCGACGTGTCTAAGTGCCCTTCGACCAAGTCGAGCAACATGGACATGAACTGCTCATACACAGTCTCGCCCGCCACCTTGTCCTTCCCGCCAGCATCACGGTCCTCGTCATCCGCAGCCCCCATTACCGCTTCCTCCACATCCGCGGCATTCATCTCAGAGTCTGCGGGGTCCTCTTTGCTCTCTTCCTTGGCCTCCTGCGCCTGCTGTGCCAACTGATTGGCGTTGAGCAGCCTCTGGTAGAGCTTCTCGTAGAGCCGAAAGAACACGTAGCACGAAAAGTTGCCATAAAAGACCTTGACTCCCGAGCTCAACTTCAGCTTCCACAGGCCCCAGTCATCCTCACCGTCCGCCTCCGATCCCGCGTCCCTGCGCGCCGCACCCGCATCCGACGCCTCACAACCTCCCGCGTCCTGCTCCCCATGCGCCCCACTCCCGGCTGCACCTTGGCCCCGACGCAGGCAGCGCAGAGGCTGCCAGTGCGGCGATTGAGCATGAACGGCTTGCCAGAGATCGTCTTGGTTGTCGTCGCTCTCTTCTTCTTCCTCCTCATCGCCATCCTCATCATCCTCGTCCATCTTGTCCTTGTCGTCGTCGCCATCGCCCTTGTCCACTTTGTCAGTGCCGCTGTCCTGCTCCTCCTTGCCGCCATCGGCATCCATCGCGTCTTCATTGTCCTTGTCACCATTGTCCTTGCCGCCCCCCTTCCCCTTCCCACGCCGCTTCTCCCCCTGAGCAAGCGGCAACAGCCCCCTCAGTCTCAGTGACAGGGGTAATACACTGATCTTGGGCCACACCGACACCGTATGCGTGCAGGAAGTCTGAAAAGACGGTCGCGGCAAATTGGGATCCGGACATGGAAAAGGGGCATTGACACAGACACACAGGCACGTTTTAAGGTGCGCAGACACAGACACTCACAACTACCTTTTCGGCGCCCGGCGCATCAGGGTCGGCTTTGCGGTCGCGTTTACTCCACGCGCGAGCACTGGTCTTGAGTTCTTCGGGGCTCCGCTCCTTCAAGTTGAACAGTACATGGAGGAACAAGGACAAAAACTTTCCAACGCGAGCCTCTGCGCCCTCCAGCAGCTCCGACGCTGCAGCCTTCGACAGCACGAGCAGGATGTCCTTGTGCACGTCCTCGCGGTCCATCGGCAATGTCATGCACGGCTGCTTGCATTGATGCACAGCGCCTAGGGTCTGCGGTCCCCCGGCCACGGCCGGCGGAGGGAGGGTGGAGGAGCGCATCTCGTAGAGGAAGTGCTTTGGGTGCAGCGACTTCTTGTCGACTTGCTTGAAGTAGAAGGACCGGTGGTCGAGCGACTTGTAGTAGTTGTCCTAGAGACTCTACGGGTAAGACCAACATAACATGACAGCAAGAAGCACGCCATCTTGGAGCGCGCACACACACCTGAAGGCACACACACCCCAGGCCGTCAAAACGCAAACATCACATGCCAAACAGCAACACCTTGTAGACGTCGCGCCAGATTTTGTTCATGTCGCGGCGAGCCTTGCGCCACTCCTCGTCCTTGTGCTTGAGGCGCGGGAGCACGATGCCGATAGCCAGCCGCGGCGCGCGCTTCAGGTGCTCCACCATCTCCGCACCGTGGTCGCCATAGACGCGCTCCACTGCCTTGAGATGGACGGCCTTCAGGGGGTTCAAGTTGAGCTTCTGGGTACGACTTTTGTCCTTGTCCGCCTCGTTGAGGAGCGACTGCATGATGCGCATCGTCGACGCGTTGGTTTCAATGAGCATGTCCAGCTGTCACAAATTCTCAAAAGTCAGTGCCCTAGTATATTTACCATTCAAAGCCACTAGAGAGCTGATTTTTGAGGTTTTGTGCCTCGAATCTGTCGTCCTCGCACTTGAAGAGGGACTCCTCGTACTGGTTCTTTCTGTAGTTGGTATAGCTGAAGTCCTCAGATCCGCTTGGGACCGAAACCCACTCATCGTTGAGCGTCTCGTGGCACAGCTCCGTGCGCCCAGTGCACGTGGGCAGGGGGTAGTCGCGGGGCAACGACCGATAGGAGATGCCAGATTGCGGGCAGTTGGCAAAGTCGATCTCACTGATGGGCACGTTGAAGCGATACTTAGTCTTCTCCTTCTGGATGCCAAGGAACAGCTTGAGCTCGTCAAACACTTCGCGGACGTCAGGCGCGCCCATCATGTCGTCCAGCACCGTCACCAGCTCGTTGGCCGTGAGAACATCCTGCACATAGAGTCCTAGGCACTTGAGGAAGTCCATGTAGCAATGGTCGCCCATCACCACCAGCTTCTTCTTCAGCTTTTCCAACAACACCGCTTCCTTGTGCACCTCGGACGCCGCCGCATCCGCCCCGGACTTCTTGCCCTTCTTGCCCTTGCCCTCGCCCTGGGCGCCCTTGCCCGCGCCGCCCCCATGCCCGCCAGCCTTCTCCTGCTGCTCCTGGATAATCCGCTGAATGAGGTGGGGCTGCTGCATCAGCAGCGAAGGCTGCTGCGCCAGCTGCTGCGCCATATCGGGGCCAAGATTCCCGAACGCCTGGAGCAAATGATCCTTCTGCGCCGAGTTCAAGTCCCCCTGCGCCAGCAGCAGCGCCGACAGGGTCTGCACCGCCCCCTTGCCGCCAACGCCGCCCTTTTTCTTGCCGCCTTTCTGCGTCGGCGGCAGCTTGTCCGACGGGGCCCCAGGATCGGGGAGAAAATTCGAAAACTCGCCCAGCAGGTCATCGTGTCCTTTGAAAAGCATCGCCACTTGTTGCTTGACTTGCTGTATCGCGAAGCCCTCTTCCTTGTAGCGCTGCAGGATCTGGAGGAACCGCTGGTACACGTCCTGTTGATTAGAGAAGCGCTGCTTGATCTTTGACACGTACGAATATGCGTGGTCGAACTCGGGCGCTGCAGCCTTCTTGTTCATCGCTGGATTACGGACCTCAATTTTGTAACCCGCGGGCAGGAACGTGTTGAATCCCAAGATGAGCTTCTGGTGGCCGGCGAAAAGTTTGGAGACGCGCTCAATCACCTTCTGCGTGTCAATGGCGTGCGACTTGAAGTCCTTCATAATGTCTAGGAACTTGTTGTAGATCTCGGGGCTGTCGCCGAACTGCACCTTGACAAGGTTGAGGTACTCGAGTGCGTCTGTCTCCTTGAGCTGCTTCTTCAGCTCCTGCTTGTTGGAACCAGGAATGGGCGCGCGCACCACGTAGCCTTCACCCGCTGCATTTGCCATCGCAGACGACACTCCCGAGTGCGGCGGAGGCAGGCGGGGAGGGGGCCCACCCTGGGCGCCGGCATTCACCAACGCTCCTATGCTCGCAACACTCATCATCGCCCCGTCCGCACCTTCTGCGGCACCTCCGGCTGCATCTACCTCTGCCTTGACCGTCACAATTCCCTCCCCCTCGACTGTCCCGCTTCCCTCTTCCTTCACCACCGTGCCTCCCTCACAACCTTCACCATTCCCACCCTTCCCCATGTTTACGTCACCGCCGCCGCCGCCGCCCTCCTTGGTGGCAGCCGCAGAACAAGCGGCAGCAGCACTGTATTCCCCCACGCCTGCACTATCGGTAGATGCGACCCCGCCCCGTTGAGCCTGCGCTTCTGCAGATGACGCCCCCGGCGACGCGTCCGAGTCAGCAGCGTCGCCCGGCGGCTTTTGACTCTTGATGTCTTGCTCCTGCGCACATAGCTGCCATGACGTAGACGTGCCTTCTTCCGCGTTGCTTGCCGAGCTCTTGGCGTCGTCGTGCGGTGCGTCAACCTTGACGTCCGTACTGGCACCTGCGGCAACGCGTCGCTCGCGTCGCGCGTGCGTTTGGGCTATGTGACTCGCGCCTTGCGCCTCGTCCCCGTTTGTCTCATTGTGCTGCCAGCCGGCAGGATCGCTTACACCGTCGAGCGTCTCGTCTGTCTGGAGCTGCTGCACGGCCTCCAGCTCCCTCTGCGTCGCATCATCGTCGACAGCCTCCTCCGGTTCCATCGTCGCCGTCTCCTCTTCCTGGACCACCGGCTCGGCAGCAGGAGATCCGGAGTCGGCAGAGGGCGCGTCCGGCAGCTGGACCGCAGCGGCCTCGCCTTCCGCTGCTTGCGACTCGGGCTGGTGTAAGAGGGACTGCTCCTCCCCATCTGCAGCTGCCACTGGAGCCGCTGCCATGGCGTCCCACTCATGCCCTACCTCTTCCTCCGCCGTCGTATCCAGCGGATCCTGCACACCAACGCCACGATACGCAGACAGAAATGCGACATGCTGCTCAATATTGAGACAGGCCTTGCAATGGCGTTGCGGTTGCGGTGGCGTTGGCTTGCCAAGGCGCAACGCCATCGCAACCTCACCGGGGCACCCTGTTCCCGGCAGAGCATGGGGCCGGACTCGGCCTCCGCGGTGCACTACCCATACGTCGCCTCAAGTGTTGTGGACCCCCTCCCCCCGAAGCAACGATAGTATACACATAATGACCTGAGGAGCAGTGTCCGCTGGTGCTTCATACAGCGCAAAGGCCTCGCCGTACGTTTGCCCTGGCGCTTCCTCCAGGCCGCTGGCCGGGGCAGCGCTCTCGGCTGGCAGTGGGAAGGAGGTGTGGGCCACAATCAGGCCCCAGGGCACAGGCACGCGGCGGGGGGGCGGTGCCACGGACAACCACACGACACGCGACGTTCCGGAAAAACAGAGCCCACGCACGACATGGACGCGTGCCTGGCCGCACGAGCGTGCGGGCGCTGGGGCCTTCCTGCGCATCCCTCCCCACGAAACTCGCGTTCAGCGATCACCTGCGTGCTCGTCGCCAACTCTGGCAAGTTTCGCGTGAGGAGCGCCGTCTTGGGCATCCTCGGCCGCGCGCTTCACCCCCGCCACATCTTCGCACTCCATGCTGCTGGCGGCCTAGGACAGCACACCCACCGGCAGCCCCTGGAATGTCTGCCAACGAGCGCATGCCACGCGCGCGTCCGTCAATGGTGAGCTGGTGCGCACGGGCACCAAGCGTTTTCCTCCACCCGTTGGCGACAGGCCAGAAGCAAGGGCATAGGAGTGCCGTGCACGATGGTCAGCTGGTATTCACGCATGCCGGGAGCGCAAGAGCATCCGTTTATGGTGGGCTGGTGCGCACGGGCACCAAACCGGCCGTCAATCGCAGCGCGCACGGCCCCATGGCCCTCTGAGGCTCCACAGCGAGCTCTGCTCCTTTAGCAGTCGCGCTGCTCGCCGTCCTGCCGGCATGGGCATCTGGGGGCATGCCGCGACGTCACACCCAGGGCAAGCCTGTGCGGGGTTGCGTCCAGCGTGCTCCCCACCCCAGCGGACTCTGGCGGCCAAGCAGGCCCCACGGCGGATTTCGCATGTCAACATAATCTGCCAGATCCAGACGCCGATGCGCACCCGCTCCGAGCCGCTGCCAGCCGCTCCCAGGCGGCTCGCACGGCCCATCTCCAGTGCGCAAGACCGGCGCGCCCAGACCGTCCGCCTATGCCCCCCTCGTTCTCCCATCACACACCTTGCCCTTGCGTGGCCAGTGCCTTGCTGCTGATTGAGACCAGCCACGAAGTAAGCTTAAAATAGGTCTCTTTTGCAGTCCAATTGGTCTCTTTTGCACTGCAATAGGTCTCTTTTGCGCTGCAATAGGTCAATTTGACGCTCTTGGCGGCAGACGGTCTGTCGAGGAGGGTAAGGGAGCGGAAACCGCGCGCCTGGCGCTCGTGCGTGGCGGCGAGCGGGACGCTTTCTGCACGATGCACGTGGGGCATGGATAATGCCACCGATTGGATGCGCGGTGGCGGCCTGGCGGGCCCACTGTGCCCCTCCTACCACGTTGCGTCCGCTCCGGCCTGACACTGACCGCATGGATCCCAGCGCACAGGCTCCCGCTGACTCGCGTTCTTCGTGCACTTGTCGAGCTCTCGCAGGGACAGGTAGTGGCGCCATGCAGCGCCTGGTGGAACCCCGGAAGACTGCCCTGGCCTTGCACCGGCTGGGGCTACAGCACCTTGCGGCGCAGGCGTCGGGCAGGCGATGTCTCAAGGTGGACGTGCAGGCCGGTGCCACTGCCCGGTAATGTCTGTCCCGCGGGCGGTGTGGGGCATCTGTGCGCGATGAGCGATCTTCTGCTGGATCCGCCTTGATGCCCACGAGGGGGAGCTCCCGGCCGCCGCCCCGGTCACCGGGGCGGCCGCAGACGAGTATAACCTGAATGTTGTTGACTGTAACGCGTCTGTCACTGTCGCACGCCGGTCCATCTCAGTCAGTGGGGGTCTGGGGGCTAACCTTGATCATGATCTCGTGCTGACGCGAGTCTAGCCCTCTGACTATGCACGCACGCGCACACACCAACACACCCGCACGCACGCACACGATGCGCAGGGTGCCCACCCCTCCCGTAGTCCCTGCCAAAGCGCAGTCCGTCTCTGAGGCCTCTAATGGCTCTCCTAGCGGGAGCCGCGGGCCACAAGGCGGAGGCTGGGGGGAGGGGGGCAAAGGAAAGCGCACCAAGTCCGCGCCAAGCAACTTATTTATAGCGGGCTTGGCGGCAGTGGTAGCGACCACGCCTCTTGTGGGCCTGTCTGCCAAGGCGCAGTCGGATCCCCAGGGCTTTCAGACGACGCTGCGCGACTCGCTGCCGGCCTGCATTCTCAAAAGTCCGCTGTTTAGTGGCTTTACATAGCAAATATACTAGGGCACTGACTTTTGAGAATTTTTGTCAGCCTGCCCTGGCCGAGGCAATCATTGTGCAATTCCTCTCCAAGAAACCAGAGCCCAATCCGGATTCCCCTGAGAAGCCTGCTGCGCCGCCAGCTAAGCGCACTCCGCCCGCGGCGGAAACGCCGCCGCCCGGGTCGGTCGTGATGGCGCTACCCTCGGTACAAATTCTGAAAAGTCCCATATATGGTGACCTTATATAGTAAACATCCTAGGGCACTGATTTTCCATTAAAAATAAATATAATCTCTCCTCCAGGCACTGGCGAGCGCCACGCCTGAGAAGATTCTCAAGGAGGCCAAGGCGGCGGCCGAGCTGCAGTGGGAGCAGATACAGGCCGCCGCAGCTGTGACTCTGGAACGAGCAAGAACGGCCAAAGAGGTTGACACACACACACACACACACACCAACACACACACACACACAAACACACACGCACACACAAACACACACACACACACACACACACACACAGGTGGACGCCGCGGCGCGGCGGAAAGTGGAGGAGGAGCTGCGCGCGGAGATGCGTCTGCTCGAAAAGGAGCGCGGGCTGGCATCCGAGGAGGCGCTCGCGCTGCGCGAAAGTCTGCGCTCGGTCGCACCGGAAGAGCTGCCCCAAGTCATTTTTCAGGAGGTGGTGGCGCCGTGGCAGCAGATACGGCACAAGCTCGACGACACTGCCGCTGAATCTCTAGCTGCAAAGATGGCGGCAGCGCTGCGCGCAATGTCGCCTCTGCCCAAGGAGTATGCTCCGATAGGTGTGTAAATATTGCACATTTGCATGTGTTTGTGTCTGTGTGTGAGTGTGTGAGTGTTTATATATGGAATATATATAGATAGATAGTGTGTGCGTGTTTTTGTGAGTGTGTTTGCGTGTGTGTAGTGTGTGTATATATGCATGCATGCATGCATGCATATGTATACACACGCACGCACACACACACACACACGCACACGCACACTCACACACATAGATGTCTCCAAGGAAGGCGCGCTTGCGCCCGGCGCCGAGCTCGCGCAGGTGCAGAAGCGCGTCAAGGAGGTGCTGATGGAGCTGGATGCGCGCGTGCGGTACGAATTCTCAAACGTATTCTACACCTTGACTTTTATATAGTAAAGGCACTAGGGCACTGACTTTTGAGATGTTTTTTTTATTTTGTGCGGCAGCGTGGAGAATACGCGCCTGCGCGAGGCGATGCGACAGACAGAGGAGGCGCTCAAGGCTGACTTGTCCAAGATGTCCGAGAAGCAGCTGCAGGCGCAGCAGATGCAGCTCAAGGAGTACATGGACACGCAGACGCAGGCCATGGCGCAGGCGGCATTCTCAAAAGTACCCGCCATAGTGACTTTACATAGTAAATATGCTAGGGCGCTGATTTTCCAGAATTTTGGCCATAGAGTAGGCGGCGAGTGAGGCCATTAAGAAACGCAACCACATGCACCAACAATATCTGGGCGCACTATTTGACGACGCTTCACAGCGCGCCGAAGAATTTGCCGCTGTCTCTGCTCGATTCCTCGCGGCTGAGGAAGCGCTGAAGAGAGACTCGGCGCTCGACGATTTCCGTGCGGAGTTGTTTGGCAAGTATGCGCTACAGGCTAACACTCGTATCGAGCAAACTCAGGACCTCGAACTCCGTCTCCAAGTTCTGGAACAGGTGTTGCAGGCTGGCGCGCAGCCCATCAAGCACTCGCGGGACCTACAACAGTTGTTCGTGGCAGCCGAATCCGCGTGGCAACGGCTTAGTTCTGACGAGCGCATCTCACAGGTAAATACGTGCGTAAGTCTCTCAAATACGTGCATACGTGTCTCAAATACGTGCATACGTGTCTCTGGCAACGGCTTAGTCCGGCATAGTTGAGACGAGCGCGTCTCACAGGGCTTGTCTCAAAAGCCCTTTAGGTAGTGTAAGAGAACACATTCTAGTAAAAGAATACATTCTCTATGCTATGGACTTGTCTCAAAAGACCTTTAGGTAGTGGCTTGCAAGTTACTGACGTTTGTGTCTCAAATACGTGCATACGTGTCTCTGGCTTGCATAGCAAGTATACTACGGCACTGACGTTTGTGTCTCAAATACGTGCATACGTGTCTCTGGCTTGCATAGCAAGTATACTACGGCACTGACGTTTGTGTCTCAAATACGTGCATACGTGTCTCTGGCTTGCATAGCAAGTATACTACGGCACTGACGTTTGTGTCTCAAATACGTGCATACGTGTCTCTGGCTTGCATAGCAAGTATACTAC
>Ga0315905_10004282_pt1 | contig 14554 bp, 12 predicted proteins | sample LakEriMetagenome_5_FD_203522 | JGI IMG/M metagenome (GOLD analysis project Ga0315905, IMG submission 203522) | Freshwater fungal communities from buoy surface, Lake Erie, Ohio, United States - Buoy 4 MA121 | ecosystem: Environmental > Aquatic > Freshwater > Lake | place: USA: Lake Erie, Ohio... | reverse complement strand
CTGGAAGCGATTGAGCAGCAAATCCGTTCATTCTATGAGGCCATGGAGCAAACGGGTATTTCGCCCGGCTCAGTCAGGGCGCAACGTCTGTTTGCCTAATGGGTCAGAACGATTTATTCGGCGCTGCGTCGGCATCGCCTGATGCTGGTGATGGACGAGCGCGTGCCGAATGGTTGCGTGATGAACTCAATCGTCATTCGCATGCTTACTACGTTCTTGATCATCCCTCTATCCCCGATGCAGAATACGATCAGCTATTTCGCGAGCTACAACAGCTCGAGGAACAACATCCCGATCTGATTTTTCCTGATTCGCCCACTCAAAGAGTTGGTGGCGAGCCCCTACCTGAATTTAATCAGGTGCAGCATGACGTCCCTATGCTGTCGATCAATAATGGATTTTCTGAAGAAGACGTTCACAATTTTGATCGACGTACTCATGAAGGTCTGGAAAGTAATCGTGCTGTTGACTATGCCTGCGAATTAAAGTTTGATGGACTAGCGATCAATTTGCGCTATGAAAATGGCGTATTGGTTTTAGCATCTACGCGTGGCGATGGGTTCACTGGTGAAGACGTCACGGTCAACATCCGAACTATCCGATCGATACCGTTAAAACTACAAACCAGCAATCCACCGGCATTAATTGAAGTGCGCGGCGAAGTACTGATGTTTAAAGCTGATTTTGCCAAACTCAATCAGCGTCAGCGTGAAGCCAATCAAAAAGAATTTGCTAATCCGCGCAATGCCGCGGCAGGTAGTTTGCGCCAATTGGATTCGCGTATCACAGCGCAGCGTAGTTTACGATTCTTTGCATATGGAATAGGTAGCCTTGAGGGCGCCGCTATGCCGACACGACACTCAGCGCTGCTGGATTGGTACCAGTCCTTGGGTATTCCCGTTTGCGCAGAACGGACAGTGGTCAATGATGCTCAGGGCTTGCTGATATTTTTTAGCGATATTGGGCAGCGTCGTTCACAACTCCCCTATGACATTGATGGTGTCGTTTATAAAGTAGACGACATCGCACAACAAAAGCAGCTGGGCTTTGTTTCGCGAGCGCCGCGCTTTGCGATTGCGCATAAATTCCCCGCTGAAGAGGCCACCACCACCGTGTTGGATATTGAAATTCAAGTCGGACGCACAGGTGCATTGACACCGGTAGCTCGCTTGTCTCCGGTAGCTGTGGGTGGTGTTACGGTCACTAATGCGACTTTGCATAATGAAGATGAAGTGCGTCGCAAAGATATACGTATTGGCGATTGCGTGATCGTGCGACGTGCTGGCGATGTGATTCCAGAAGTCGTTGCCAATGTGCCTGAGCGACGCCCTAGTGATGCGCAAGAATTTGTCATGCCCTCAGCTTGCCCTGTGTGTGGATCAGCGATTGTGCGCCTTGAGGAAGAAGCCGTCGCGCGTTGCTCAGGCGGTTGGTTAACCTGTGCTGCGCAACGTAAAGGCGGGCTTTTGCATTTTGTCTCGCGTCGTGCCATGGACATAGAAGGCTTGGGTGAGCAACTGGTCGAACAGTTAGTTGATCGTGGATTGGTAACAACGCCGGCAGATTTTTATACCTTGAATTTAGAGACACTGGCCAATCTGGAACGAATGGCAAAAAAATCAGCACAGAATGTACTCGACGCTTTAGAAAAATCTAAGACAACAAGCTTAGCGCGCTTTATTTATTCGTTAGGTATTCGTCATGTGGGTGAATCTACGGCCAAATCCTTAGCGAAGCATTTTGGTAGTCTAGATGCCTTGCTGGCCAGTGATGAAAATCACATAGTGAGTGTGAATGATATTGGGCCAGTCGTTGCACAATCGATCTTACGTTTTTTTGCCGATCCTTTAAATCGTCAGTTAATAGATCAACTGCGTGCTGCAGGTATCCATTGGGAAGAGGGCGAGCCAGAGCAGAGCTCTGATCTGCTGGCAGGAAAAACTTTTGTATTGACGGGCACCTTGCCCACTTTAAGTCGTGATGATGCGCGCGCAAAGATCGAAGCCGCCGGTGGAAAAGTAGCCGGCTCGGTATCGAAAAAAACAAGTTACGTCGTTGCTGGTGAAGAGGCTGGCAGCAAGTTAACGCGCGCTGAAGAATTAGGCGTTGCGATTCTGGATGAAGAACAATTATTAAAATTATTGGAGTCTGATTCATGAGCAAAATCACCAAAGCCGTGTTTCCTGTGGCCGGCTTGGGTAGCCGTTTTTTACCGGCGACCAAAGCGCAACCCAAAGAAATGCTTCCTATCGTTGATAAGCCACTGATTCAATACGCGGTGGAAGAAGCGGTCGAAGCTGGCATTACTGACATGATCTTTATTACGGGTCGTAACAAACGTGCCATTGAAGATCACTTTGATAAAGCCTATGAATTAGAAGCTGAACTTGAGGCAGCGAACAAACAGCAATTACTACAACTGGTTCGTGAAGTTATACCGTCGTATGTCAATTGCATGTACATACGCCAGACTCAAGCATTGGGTTTAGGGCACGCCGTGTTGTGCGCACGACCTATCGTCGGTGAAGATCCCTTTGCCGTATTGTTGGCTGATGATTTTATGCAGGGCGAGCAAGGCGGTCCTGGTGTCATGGCGCAAATGACAGCGCAGTTTCAGCGTGAACAAGCGAGCCTGTTAGCCGTGCAGGATGTGCCGCGTGAAAACACCAAACAGTACGGCATAGTCAGCACCGAGAAATTTGCTGAACGCTTAGAAAAAGTGAAAGGCATTATCGAAAAGCCCGCACCAGAAAAAGCGCCGTCCACCTTGGCTGTTGTGGGGCGCTATGTGCTGACTAATCGAATTTTTACCTGCTTAGAAAAATTAGGTAAAGGTGCGGGCGGCGAGATACAACTCACCGATGGCATCGAAGCCTTGATGCAGTACGAGACCGTACTGTCTTACCGCTACATGGGTCGCCGTTTTGATTGTGGATCTAAGTTGGGATATTTGCAGGCATCCGTTGAAATGGGTTTGCAGCATCCTGAAACAGGGGCCGCCTTTTCTGAATGGCTAGCTCATCGCCACGATTAAGTTTTTTGGAGATCACGATGGCCGTGCATGACATTCTAAAAATGGGTGACCTACGCTTGCTGCGTCAGGCAGAACCTATCACTGACTTTGATACGCCCGAATTACACGCATTGATCGCTGATATGTTTGAAACTATGCACGCGGCGAATGGTGCTGGTTTAGCCGCGCCTCAGATAGGCGTGAATCGTCAATTAGTTATTTTTGGTTTTAGTAATAACGAGCGCTATCCCGATGCTCCCGCTGTACCTGAAACAGTGCTGCTGAATCCAGTAATCACACCGTTGTCTGATGAAATGGAGGGCGGCTGGGAAGGGTGTTTGTCAGTGCCGGGTTTACGCGGTATGGTGTCGCGTCATACGCGACTGCGGTATCAAGGCGTTGATCAATTTGGAAATGTGATTGACCGCGAGGTTGATGGTTTTCATGCGCGTGTAGTGCAGCACGAGTGTGATCATTTGATTGGTGTGCTGTACCCGATGCGCATTACGGATTTCAGTCAGTTTGGCTTTACTGAGGTGCTGTTTCCTGGGATGGATCCCGCTTCGGATGACTGAGTTGATGGTCTTAACTGAAGGCTGTGCTTTTCAACGACATTCCATTCGCCGCTAACGCTGCGCCAAATTCTTCTGCTCGATCGGGATGTGCTGCTACATAATTTCGACAGCAATCCTCAAACAAAGTCATAAACTCTTCTTTTGTGTACAGCACGCAGTGTGGGTCGTAATCCCAGTGGTCAGGGTCTACCCATGCGTAATACATGTCATCAGCAACGGGAAAATCAAATTTTTCTTCGCACAAATCACGATGATCCCAGCGTCCAACTTCTGTCTGTTCATGGCTAGGAAATGATGTCCCGCGCTTAAATAACAATTTCATATGATTCATCACGTCACCCTTGCTGAAAAAGCCATCACCGCCGGTAATTGCTAAGGTTACTGCGACCGCCAATCAAGGAAATGTTAATTCTTCCACATTAACTTCATCATCTCGTAACGGCATGTAATCCCGATGTCGAATATGTTCAAGAAACTTCATGAGAAGTGCTATGCCATGTTCTCGAACGTAATACGGCAAAGTGTCATGCCATACCCAACTTCCATCCGTTTTAATTGACGGAGTTCCTGCAATCCTATCTTTACTAAAGGCAGAGTAAACAATGCTAGGACTTGCCACCCAAATAGGGCTTTTATCTAGGTAATTTTCGATTTCCTCAAGCTCACAATCCTCAAGGTTTTTAATTTCAGCATCAAAAATAGACGGGAAAAGGTCGCCACAATGTTCGCGCCAAAAACCGACTGGTATCAAAGGAGGACTGAGATTTTTATTCAACTAGGGCACCTTTTTAGGGTAGAAAATTTTCCACTCGCCAGAGTTTGTAAATTGATTAGGGCCAATTACTGTTTTTCCATTCGGGAAAACAAAAAGTGTATCTGTTGGCGCTTTAACTGGAACGCCGAGTTTGTTAGCAAGATTTTGTGCGAATCCTGCATTGCACGACCCAGTTTCACAGGACGCTAATCTAACTGCGCCACCGCCATAGTCAACTTGCTTTTCAATAAATGGTAGTTCCCTTTGCCTCTACAAGTTATATCGCCGAATAATTTCAGCAATTTCACTGTCTTTTTGGGGATATTTTTGACCCATAGCAAGAAGAGATTCTTTAACCGCTTGACAAAAAATCTCTTCGGTATAGGTGGCCTCGTTCGATTTAAGACCGCTTATTTCGGGATCGGTCCACACATGGTAGTGATTAGTGCCATGTGCGCCTAGAACGTAATCGATATCCCAGCCAGGGTCACCACCGATCCCTTTAGGCCCGGAAAGTATACCTTTCAACCAATGATCAATAGGCTCATCAAAATACGGTTCGAGCACAAACCATAGCGTCCAAAAGAGGGGCTTCACCGAAGGGTCAACCAAATTCGAGCCTCCCCATTTATATCCGAATTTCACTTTATGACTCCTGTTGGATATGCAGTCGGGATATAGGGTTGTCCGTTTCTAATTTAAATATGCGCACTGGTTTGAAAATTTTTGAGTCAATCAAACACATGTTTCAATCTGCCGAGACTTTTTCATTTGCCTCAGGTAGTTCGATGATCAACTCGCTGTCAATTGATTCGGGCATTTTTACGAACTCTCTGAAACCTTTTATCACTGCCTTGTAGTGGGGCAGCGGACAAATCCAGAGTGGCCATTCAGGGCAAACACCAAAAATCATATGTTCAAAGGTTACGCCTTCACGTCTGATGATGTGCATAAAGCCTTGACCTTCATACATATATTCATCAATTTGACCATGCTCTATGCGCTCGACTGCTGATAGCACATCGTCGCATGCTCCAAATCTGTTTTCATTAAAATCCGTATCTAAAGCTGAAAGAAGATAAACCGAATATGGCCGCGTTATAGAATTCTCTCTGGTCATATCAATAGTCCAATTTTCTACGTCCCAGTCCTCTCTGGGAGGTTCGACGTCAAGCATTATTGACGTTCTCCTTAGTTTGAAAGGATGCGGGGAATTTTTATTTTTGCACTGATACCAATAAAATTTTGTTCTCATTGAATTTCCTTCCGCTGCTTCGAATATGCCTCAGTAATAAATTAAGGCATCAATTTGAGCATCTCATTTTCGAGGAAATAATTTTTTTAATTTAAGTGCAGGCGGTTTTTTCTAAAGACATACCATTGGCTAATAATGCTGCTCCACATTCTTCAGCGCGATCAGGATGTGCGGTTGCATAGTTTCGGCAGCAATCCTCAAACAAAGTCATAAATTCTTCTTTGGTGTACAGAACGCAGTGCGGGTCCTAATCCCAAAGATCGGGGTCTGCCCATGCGTAATACATATCATCGGATGTGGCTCTACTACTTTCCACATCGCTAAAGCGATTATCCCATCGGCCAATTTCATATCCATCTGGACCGTTGAAGGGTCTTCCATCGCGTACTAAATAAGTCATATCGTCCATCACATCACCTTTCCGGAAAGAGCCGTCCCCGCTCGAAATGGTCATTGTGACTGCAAGTGCTAGTGGTCCATTTGCATCAGACCAATATTTTTTGGATAAAAGGTAGTACCGCACGCCACAAAAATCTATTTGTTTGTATTCCATTTTTTTCTAGGGCTTTTTCAAACCTGGTTTTCAGCTCTTTTTAACCATTCACTCTGAGCCTGAACTAGATTTGAATGATTGGCTCCGCCTGCGTAATTGGGATTTGATGAATGAATTGGGTCATCTTCCCAATAACAAACTGTACAAATTTCAAACGCATTTATTTCTGATAATGTGAGATTGCCGCAACAAGGGCAGGGAAATAGGCCAGACGATATTTTTTTCATTGCTTGTTCCAGTAGTTAATCCTGTCAGATGGCCTAAACAATGTTCTATCCGACTATCAACAGCAAACGCATTGCTTGAGAGATTAGTTTTGAACTGCGATTGATTGTAAGTTTGTTGGTTTTCATGCGGCTGTATTTCAGAACGGGTGTGCTAGTTTTTTTGACAGACTGTTTCCAATGAGAGTCACGGATTTTATTTAGATTGGTTTCTCTGAGTTGATTTGCTTATATATCTGATCGTATTGAATTCAAAGATTCAAAACTTAGTCTTCTGCATCAGATATGGTTCCGTTTTGGTCGTAGCTCGACTAAAGGTGATAGCGCCGTAATACGTCTTTTACTTCACTACTTCGCTCCGGAAACGCCTCACTAAATGCGACCAATGATTTTCGGAGTGCTTGACGAACAGTGTCGGCATTGTAAGTTGCCTCGGCCGGTTCTATTCCACTTATATCTGGATCAGCCCAAACCTGATACGCGTCCGTGCCATCGTTCGACGAGATACGTTCCATCGACCAACCTGGGTCTCCGCTTAGACCTCCGGCATGTGTGATTATTTTTTTTAACCAGCGGTCAAGCGGTACGTTGTACGGACGCAGTACGCATTGCAGTACCCAGAATAAAAGTTGATCATGTGGATAGGCTTCGTAGTAATGTCCCCACTTCATTTTGTGCTCCCAACTGGAAAAGCTGTTCTCACAGAAGGTGGTTCTCCTGGTCGAACTGCAATACGAATATCAAAGTTAACTCCATTGACTTGAATGATTGGGGCAGCATTGCCAGTGCGCTGATACTCCAATAACCCCCGATTTGCCGCAATATTTGCCATATTATCCATGTCCGGATACTGCGCCGGATCAAATACCGTTTTCACCGATAGTTTGTTAGCAATAGGAAGCTGATACTGAATTTCATAGATGCCTGGTCCAGTTTCAACTTTAGATATTACCGTTCCACCCGCTTTGTTCAAAAGCATATTAAATTCATATATATCGTGCCCTCCAGAGATCTGCTTTCCAGAAATCTTTGGATTTATAATGTGATCCGTCAGATCCACACGAACTGTACCTCTTCCAGCATAGTCGGCTTCCGATAGGAAAGGGTCTGGAGTGCCCGAAGTTTTCGATGGGCTCCCTGTTGTTGTAACCACAGAGGGTTCAGCAACCCTAGCTGCTGCCTTAGCAATCGCCTGATCGGCCGTGTTAACAACAGCCAAGCCCAACTTCTGCGTAAGGTAAGCCGCGCTGCTGCCCAAGGCAATCGTATCAACTAAGGCCTCACCCCGAACGGTTGGGTCGTTGCTATTTAAACGTGCTTTGAGCTCGTAGGGTAGATCGACGATGCCTTTGGCAATGCTGATGGCGGTTGCTTCTAAACCATGTTCAAGAATGGCACTGGTTAAGGTGTAGGCACCGTAACTTGCACCGGCCACCATTCCGGGTGGGCTGAGTTTTAATAAACCTTTGCCTACACCGTAGGCAAAGGGATTATCGACACGCTGCTGATACAAGAAAGCTTGGCTATTGACTTGACTACGCTCACCTGCAACGCTGCCGTTGATGTCTGCTTTGGGGTCGTAGTTGGTATAGCTAGTTTTAGCGATTTGCAGTGCGCTGGTTAATCCTTGGCACAGGCTACTGCTGGGGCTGATGCAGGCTGTTTGAATTTGAGCATCGCGCCAAGTATCGAGTTGGTTTAATTCATTGATCGCTTTTTGTGCGGCTTGTCGGCACTGGTCGGTAGTGCAGGCTTGCTTTTGCTGTAGGGCTTTTTCTCGTGCCTGAGCTTCGGAGTGACTGAGGTAATTATTAGCCACTTCATTTAAAGCGGATGCTGCTCCGGTGGTGCCGCCTATCGCCGCTCCGAGTGTTGAACTACCCGCAGCGGTTAACAAGTTGCTGAGCTTGGGATCGATGCCAGCAATGGCTAAGGCGTCTGCAATGAGCGGGGCAGTTAATGTGCCGGTGGCCGCACCTGCAGCACCCGCTGCACCTCCGGTGAGTGCACCAATGACTGTGTGCGCTGCTAATCGAGCATTACCTTGGTCACCCCAATTCGTTTCAAGTTGTTGTGCTTGTTCGATTAGGGTACTTGCACGTGTGGTGTCGGTTTCGTTGGTGGCTTGCTCGCGCAGTGTTTTAGCCAGGGTGAGTTGTGATTGACTGAAATCACCGACAGCTTTCGAAGCTAACTGCCCAAACGCTTGCGTAATCGCCACCTGTGCATCGATTTCTTTCTGCACTTTATCGGCATCAAATATCTTGGCGAGCGCAACGCTGGTGTTTGCTTGGTTGGTGTTTGTTCGTGCAGTAGTGTCACCAGCGATATCGCTTATGCCTGCACGTGTGGTGCTGGATGACTTACCGCTGTCACTTCCAATACCCGCAGAAGTGCCACCGGGGACGTACTTGCCGGTTGGACTAACTCCTACACCGATATTTACTCCAACACTGTCGGCTTGGTAGTTAGCTTGGTTGTTGATGTCGGTGGTGGTGAGTTGTCCACCCGTGGTGAAGCTGTTTTTACTTTCTGCAATAGCTTTGTCTGTGGAGGTAATCGCACCACCCGTTAAGGTGGCGTCACCTTGTACGTTGACCTTAAAACCATTGTCACCCGCACGAAGACCGGCTTGCTGATCGACGCTGGCGTAATCGCTTTTAATGTTGCTGTTAGCGAAGTTCACACTGCCGGTGACTTTAGGGCCGAAGGTGATGCTGCCGCCTACGCTTTGCTGTTTGTTGCGGTAGGTGCTGGTGTCTTGCAAGCTGGTGATGTTGAGATTTCCACCGACCTCTGCGCTGACCTTTGGGGCGGTGACGATTGCACCTTTTAGTTGGGTATCACTGCCAGAAGTCAGCGCGACTTCACGTCCGGCATTAACCCGAGTCTCTTCCCAACTGAGATCACTGCCGTTAGCTTTACCACGACCGAGACTGCCGGCTAGGGTGACACCTGCGCCACCTTTAGCACCTAATTCAAACCCCACGCCTACGCTCATGCTTTGGCTGCTGTTGCTGCTTTTTTGTTCAGCGGTGTTGGCTGCTGCTTGCAGGGTGAGTTGATCTTCTGCTTGCACTACAACAGCGCCACCGGCTGTTAACTTGCTACCTTGGATGAGGATGTCGTTCTTATCGTTCGCATTACCCGCGCCTTGGACAACGATTTTCACATCACCGCCCGCTGTAATGGAGGACGATGCTGCTTGGTTAGCGGTTTGTGTGCTGTGGCTTTGGCTCTTGGAACTTCCTAAACTCACGGAGACGGTAATGCCACCGAGTTTGTCTGCAGCGTTGGCGTCCTTAGTAGCGGTGGGATTGCCTTGGGCATCGGTGGCGGTGACGATTTGATTGTCTTTGCCGTTAATGGTTTGCCCTTGACCCGCTTTAAGTGCTTGCGCTGCATTGACAGCCGCTAATGCTGTACTGGCAGCGGCCAGGGTTTGCATACGAGGGTCGCTGGTGTTGGAAGCAGCCTGGCTCATGTGCTGCGCTAACTGCACTGCACTAATGACGGGGTTGGTGACAGCTAGCGTTACGCCGCTTTGTTTGAATTTGGTGTCGCTACTTGAACGTTGTGTTTCGCGTGCTTCGTTGATAGTGACGGATTGAGCGGTGATGTTGGCGTCACCTTGCAGTGCTAAGACGTCGCTGCCGGTTTGTTGGTAGGTGCGGCCTGCGGTTAGGTTGACGTTGTTGTTTCCTGTACTGCCTCCTAAGCTGCCAATCGTCGATGCAGCAGAAGTGGTACGAGTCGTTTTTTGATCATGACTAAGTTGCCGACTGCCTATGGTTACACCAAACCCACCCGAGCTCATGAGGCCTGAGGTTTTTTCATCTTTGAAGTGGTTCTCGGTGGTGGTATTGGTAAGCCTTCTTCCGTACCCTCAATAAAAATATGTCCGGCATACATACCGCCGAGATAGGCCGTGTCTAAAGCAAATGCAGGAGGTGGATTACCAATGGAACGACCGGGGTAGCTGCCGGGAATGGGAGTGATGATGAGAGGTTCAGGAAGAACCGGTGCAATGGTAGTGACATCACCATTCGTATCGACCTTAACATCGTTCTTACCGGTGATGACTTTCAGTCGCTGCGCCCAGATAGCGGCATTGACTTGCGCGCTGCGCGCGAGAATCGTAAGCGTATTCGTCTCACGGGCATCTAAACCTAAACCTTCGATGCGTAATTCACCCGCAGGGATGTGATAGCTCTCTAAGCTGCCACTGTTAACGATAGGTGTGCCGGTAGCTAGCGTCGTTTTACTGGTGTTGATAAAGCCACAGCCATTGCATGAGATACCGGAAGGATTAGCAACCACCACTTGAGCGCGACTACCAGCGACTTCAACCCAACCGTTCAAATGACTGGGGTTGCTGCTGTTGACTTCGTTAAGAATCACACGTGCGCTACCGGTAGCTAACCATGGATTAGCTTGTACCCAACCACCGAGTTGGGTAGCTGTATCGGTGCGACTGTTATTGAGAATCGCACCTTTGGGTTGAACATCGAATTGACTGTAGGTGTTGCGTGAAACACCGGCGGCACTCGGTGTTTGTATGTTCACTAAAGGCACACCATTCGGTGCAAGTAAGACGGTGGGGCGTTGATTGCCTGGTGCGCTGGGGTCAGCGCGGATTTGCGCTAGGGTGGTGGGGCTGGTGAGTGCGCTAGCGAGCAATGCGCTAGTAATCAATGCACGAACAGACAAAACAAGCGTGATCAGCGAACGATGAAACGCAGTAAGGAGAAGTTTGTTAGACACGATGTCGATAGGCCGTGGTTGCAAAGGACGCCTAGTGTCACAAAACTCGTGGTTGTTTGCATTCAGTTGTGACGGTGCGCATCAAAAAAGACGCCTCTACCCCGAAACACAAATAAACATGAACTTAGTGTGTGTGAAAGTTTTTTATGTGTTCGGTTTCCGGCTACTTGAAACAAATTAGAATGTAAAAAAGTAGGCGAAAAAAAACCAACCGAGCGGTTGGTTTTTAAATTAAATTCGATCTAATATTTAGAAATTCTCATTATCGCTGAGATAACGCCACTGACCCACGGGCAGATCGCCCAGCTTGACTTGCCCTATGCGTACCCGTTTTAGTCCCAAAACTTTCAGTCCAACTAATTCACACATACGACGTATCTGACGTTTTTTCCCTTCTCGCAAAGTAAAGCTCAGCTGATCATCGTTTTGCCAGCGCACAATGGCGGGTAGCAGTGCTTTTCCATCGAGAGATAAACCGTGATTTAGTCGCTGCAATTCGTGATCAGGAAGATTGCCGGGTTTGGAATACTTAACTCGCACCAGATATTCTTTATCAATGTTCGTGTCTTCACCGATGAGCTGTTTAGCGATGCGACCATCTTGCGTTAAAACGAGTAGGCCGATTGAATCAATATCTAAACGACCAGCGGGTACCAAACTTTTTAGCTGACCACCAGAAAATTGGATAGGTAGTTTGTCTTCATCCCAACGATTTTCTGGACGTACTAAAACGACGGCAGGTTTGTAACCATCTTCTGCCTGACCACTGACATAACCCATCGGCTTATTGATCAACACGGTTACGCGCCGAGCTTGCTCTACTCGCGCCTGTTTTTCTATGGTGATTTTTTGTTCAGGTAGTACTTTGCTGCCGAGTTCTGAGATCACTTTGCCGTCGACACGTACCCAGCCTTTGGCGATCCATTCGTCGGCTTCACGGCGTGAACTTAATCCTAGTTCAGACATGCGTTTGGATAGACGGATGGGTTCACTCATAACCTACCTTAAGCGCGCAGGGCGTTAAGCAAATCAGATTCAAGTGCAATCTGGCTGCGTGCATTAGATAAAACAGGGCCATCGACTAAGAAAACGTCTTCGACACGTTCGCCCAATGTGGTGATTTTTGCAGTATGCAAATTGACTTTGTAGCGCGCAAGGACGCTGGCGATTGAATACAAAAGACCGGTGCGGTCACTCGCTGAAATCGACAGCAGATGATACTGACCACGCTCATCAGGCTGCAGATGAACGGTGGGTGTAATTGGAAAAACGCGCGATAAGCGGGACAGTCTGGGCTTGGTTGGTGTGGGCAAGACTTTGCCGGATTCTAGCCATTTTTTTAATTCGTGTTCAATAAGAGTGATCAGCTCGCGATAACTATCGGCATAATTTGGTTCGCTGACTAAGAAAGAATCTAAGGCATAGCCAGTACGCGTAGTCTGAACTTTTGCGTCCAAAATACTAAAATTTTTATAATCAAAATAACTGCAAATTTGAGCGAACAAATCCGGGCGATCATGCAGATAAATCATCACATGTAAACCTTCACCCACCGGCCCTAACCGGCAACGGACTATGGGTGATGGCGAGTTAACGTGTTCACACAACACTCGGGTTTGCCAGGCGATTTCGGCGGCATCGTGTCTTAGAAAATAACCTACATCGAGGGTTTTCCAAAGCGCTTCATGAGCGTTTTCTGGCAAGCCAAACAGACGCAAACTGGCGATCGCTTCTTTCTGACGGTTTCGTAGCTCACGATCTGGCGAAGGTGCTTCACCGCCCATCACCCGTAAACTCATTCGATACAGATCTTCGAGCAATTTACCTTTCCATGCATTCCATACTTTCGGGCTGGTACCGCGAATATCGGCAACGGTCAGTAAATAGAGAGCTGTGAGATGACGTTCATCTTTAACCACGTTAACGAAGGCGCGAATAACATCGGGATCGGAAAGATCTTGTTTTTGTGCGACCTGTGACATGAGCAGGTGATGTTCCACCAAAAAAATCACCAGATGGGATTCCTCTTTAGGCAGTCCATGTTCTCGACAAAAACGTCGCGCATCTTCTTTACCTAGATGGGAATGATCACCACCGCGACCTTTAGCAATATCATGAAATAGCGCAGCAACATATATAAGCCAGGGATGCGGGAAATTTGCCATCAGCTGGCTGCAGAATGGATATTCATGCGCATGTTCAGGAATCGCAAAACGCCGCACATTACGAAGCACCATTAAGATATGCTGATCAACGGTATAGACATGAAATAAATCATGTTGCATCTGACCGATGATGCGACGAAAAGCGGGCAAATACCGACCGAGTATCGATAGTTGATTCATATGCCGCAGCGCGTGCGTAACCCCTTTAGGTGACTGCAAAATTTGCAAAAAGAGATAACGATTAATAGGTGCGCGTCTGAATTGCGCATCGATCCGTGAACGTTCATGCCAAAGCGCACGCTGAGTACGAGCGGTCATCCCTTTGAGTTCGCCGTGCTGCTCCAACAAAAGGAAAATTTCCAGCATCGATGACGGAACATCTTCGAATATTTTGTCGTGCGCGATGTCTATCATTCCGTTCACTTCGTTGAAGCGGACATTCACAGGACGCGAAACACTTGGTTGCGGAAACAGATGCGCTTCAATATTTTGCAGCAAAAGACTGTTTAGCTGCGTGACTGCTTTCGCTGCCCAATAATAACGCTGCATCAAGACTTCACTGGCGCGTCGCGTTGCTGAGGTTGTAAAGCCGAAGGTTTCAGCGACAGAGCTTTGCACATCAAATACGAGCCTGTCTTCACGGCGTTGCGTATGCAAATGAAGTCGTATGCGTATGTCTTTGAAGGCGCGCTCTTTTTGTCCCAGCTGACGTGCTTCGGTAAGCGTGATCAGATCGTTAGCGGCGAGTTCACGCCATGATTGTCCCAAACCTGCGGCCTTAGCTACCCACAGAATCACTTGCAGGTCACGTAATCCACCGGGGCTTTCCTTGCAATTAGGTTCCAGGCTGTATGGGGTGTTTTCGTACTTGACGTGACGCTGCCTTAGCTCAAGTATTTTTGCTTGAAAATACGCACGTGAATCCATCGCTTGTGCAAACCGTTCACGCAGTGTTTCAAATAGTGTTTTGTTACCGCATAAACGACGAGCCTCGAGCAGGCTGGTTTGTACGGTAATGTCAGCCGAAGACTCGGTCATGCATTCGTCTACAGTGCGTATGCTATGACCAATCTCTAAGCCTAGATCCCACAACATTTGCACCAGTCGCTCTAATTTTTCGCGCAGATTGCTATCCGGTGCTTGCGGCAAAAGAATCAACAGATCGACATCAGAATAAGGGAATAGTTCGCCGCGACCATAACCTCCCACAGCAATGAGCGTGGTGGAAGCTGGCATTGAAAAATTTTTCCA
>Ga0315905_10004281_pt1 | contig 14557 bp, 19 predicted proteins | sample LakEriMetagenome_5_FD_203522 | JGI IMG/M metagenome (GOLD analysis project Ga0315905, IMG submission 203522) | Freshwater fungal communities from buoy surface, Lake Erie, Ohio, United States - Buoy 4 MA121 | ecosystem: Environmental > Aquatic > Freshwater > Lake | place: USA: Lake Erie, Ohio... | reverse complement strand
CGTGGAGACAAACGTCTCCCAGAGCGCGGGGTCGAAGGCATCATTACGCAAGCTCTTCTGGCTCGCGTGCCTTGGCGTTGTCGGCCTGCTCTTCGAGGTTGTTCATCTCCACGCGCAGGGTGGAGTCTGGGACCGTGGCCTTGTATTTCTGCGGGAGGTGAAGCTGGCGCTGCTCCTCGAAACGCGTGCCTGCGTAGCGCTGACGCAGGGCCTTGCAGGGCGCCCAATGCTTGGTGAGCTGCTCCGTGACACGCCGTTGGGAAGGGATGACGGACTTCGGGGGCTGCTGGGCCTGCTGGTCTTGAGAGCTGGAGGACGCTGAGGGGGACACCTGCCTCCGCTTGAATGCCAAATGAAGGCGGTCGAGTTGCGTAGACATCACCGTAGACGGTCCATTCCGAGTTCGTAGGCGTAGATATCCACACAACAAAGGCATCTGCGCTAGCGGCGCGCGCCGCGAGTCGGGCTGGCGACAGATCCAGCGGGCAGCGCCTGTACGGAGCGTGCGGGTGCTGACCATGCCGGCCGACGAGGAGGCAGGCAGCAAGCGCGGCTCGCAGGCCTCGGGACGTTCTGGGTCCAGGGTCTCACCGGAAATAGTGTCGGAGGACGCATCGAACCAAGGCGAGGCAGATCCGGAGGAGGGGTTGGACCTGGTCATTGAGGAACCGGACCTTGACCCACACGAGGATCCTGACGAGGAGTTGCTCCAGCAAAAGCATGACGGAACAGATTACGACGAGGCACCCGCAGAAGAGCCTGAGGAAGACCAGGCTTCAGAAGCCCACCACCGCAAGCGCGCAAGTTTCCGCGGTGAGCAGGCGGCGGTCTGCATTTCTCGCCCTTGGCTTGCCTCTGTACTGTATTTGCCTCACTGCTGCGTGGGCAACCCGGCCGCTCTGATGCGATGCTGCCCGTGTGCCTTTGTGGGCCCTCACCAAACTTCTGCGTTCGCAGGCAAGCACTGGCAGAGAACGGTGCGTCTGCAGCTCGACGAAGAGAGCCCCGAACCCGAGTGCAAAAGCACAAAGTTAGATTCCCACCGCAGTGCAAGGTCATCAGCGAGAGAATCAAAGCAAATCACTTTTATCGGAGAAGGCACCAAGGACGGGCACATGACAGCGCGAAGCAAAACTGGGCACATGACAGCGCGAAGCAAAACCCAGGACGGGCACATGACAGCGCGAAGCAAAACCGAGCTGACCGAGGCAGAGGAGGATGGGGAGGAGGGGGAGGATGAGGACTTGCAATTTCAGTTTGTGGCATGTGGCGCCATGCACACAATGCTGGTGACTGAGCAAGGCCGAATGCTTCTGGCGGTACATGTCTCTCCTGTCCTTCTCTCCTGCAGGGAAACCTGGTCACGATACAGAATGTGCGCGAGAATCTGGACCCACTGCTGGCTTGCGCTCGCGGCGCCATTTTTCAGACCTTGCCACACATGCATGTATGCAGACGCACGGCGTGCGACGCATGATGTTAGCGCAGATCGCACACACAGGGCGAGCAGGAGATAGCTGATAGGGTGCACTCGGATCTATATCCCTGGCTTCCATGTGCGACCCAACAGCCCACTTCCTGATGACTGGGCACATGTCGCTTGCCTGCTGCACACATGTCCAGTGCGGCAATCACAGATACGGCCAACTCGGGATATCTGAGAGAGTAGTCAAGCCGATGGTGCTGGTGTGCGATGAGTGTGCAACGCTACAAGCCATGGTCGAGTGCAATGAGTGCACAAAGGTCTGTCCCTGCTTCTCCATGCATTCATTTGCGACAAGGATAAATGATGGTATGATGAAAACGCTGCTGCTGCCGCCGCCGTCTGCTGGGCATTCCTCGGCCGATTTGCACGTCAAATACCCGCATACACTTACAAAGACTTTTCTGCCAGAAAGGCGACTTGCGGCAGCGATTTGAGCGACTAATACCTTGTTCTGTTTCCCTTTCGCAGGTTGAATACGAAGATGGCGAAACAAAGTGCATAGAGTACAGGAGGCGACGCTTCTGTGAAACGTGCTGGATGATGCAGCACAAGAAAAAGGCCAATCGCCTCCATGCCCAAGTCTGTCCCCCCCACGCCTCCAGAATATGCCATTTACACGGCATATGCCTGGACATGCCCTTGCAGAAATGCGTTTCACTATTCCCTCTTCTCCCGCCAATAACAAGTGTGCGAGCTTAAGGTTGAATTTGAGACCGGCGAAAATGCCGCGTGCGACAGTGTGAGCGAGCAGTGCGTGGCACCTTGATCTCCTTATGCGTGGCACGCAAAGCATGACGAGCTCGGAGTGCAAATTGTCACCAGATGAAAATAAAAAAGCCTCCGAACACGAAGATGCGGAGTGTGCTGGTGCCTGTGAAGACCCATGAATGCTGTGAGAATTCAGATGAAGAAGAGGTTTGTGTTTGTAAGTGCATTTTAGTGAGAATTTGTGTCTCTTACATGTCGTGGTTGATGACAAGGCTTTTGGCTCACACGATTGGGATGGTACCAGGATCTTCTGCCGGTGGCAGGGTTCGGGTTAGGGGACGATGAAGTTAAAGAGAAGACACGCCTCGAATGGCCTCTCGCCGATCTCTATAACGTCCGGGTCTCCTTTGATGTATCACTGAATTGATATATCTGATTGCTTGCTCACCGTCGACCAGAACCTGCAACTGCCCATGAACCTCCACAGACTAGCTGTGCGTTTCCGAATCCATTACATTCAATTTGTGCGCATACTTCGGATACTCACAAATTTGAGCACGTGCGCGCATGCACATGCATACGCACACATGCGCACATGCGTGAGCAGCAAGTTTCGTGTGGCGATGCCCACACATTGGCTATCGTTTACAATGGGCACAAGCACGTTGGTGAAGTCTATTCGTGGGGCTGTGGCAGTTCAGGTCGCACAGGTGAGTGCTTATGCAAATATTTTAACAAGGTTGCAAATCCCTTTATTGTCAGAAATTTGGTCGAATCTTTCAAAGAAGTTCACTGCCCCCCACGCACAAGACATTGATGGCGGGCGCCATTAATGTCAAAAACCTACGGGTGTGTTGGGGGGGAATGGGGCGCGCGTATGTGCTTTCATGAAGGCATGAAGGTGAGTTGCGACACGGTGTGCATAGATGAGGCATGGAGGCAAAGATTTGTGTATGGGGGGAGACAAAGATGAGTCCTCTTACGCCTTTGCATGACGCAGGACTTTTGACCTTGGACAACGAGCCTGAAACAGCCGACCAATATGAAGCTACGCTCATCGAGAGCTTTGTGCCCGAGGAGCCAGACGAGGATGAATCCGAGGGGCATGCACACTCGCAGCACGGGAATGATGAATACCATCCGCTTGAGGCTCAGCAGGTCTATGTTTTGCTATTCGCTGCAAAGGAATCTTGAATACAAGCTCCTGATGCCATGCATTTTGGGGGATCGGGACACGCTGCCCCCGTTGACTCGGCCGAGTTTTGAATTGGGAATGGGATTTTGATTTTGACTGATGGACGTGGATGGGATTTGTTTGCTTCCTGCGGTGTCTCAGGTGGCTGCAGGCGGGCAGCATTCGCTTGCTCTCACCTACGATGACCAGACTGGCACGGGATGTGTCTTGTCGTGGGGTAACAATGAATATGGGCAATTAGGTCGGAATATAGAGGTGGGTGACACTTGCTTGCACACACATATGCCTGTGCTCATCGTATGAGGCTGCAATGTTTGACTATCGTCCGCAGCAGCCTCTTCTGTTCTTGCACACCTGCCACTTGTTCCCTGTGTCTGAGAGCTCGCTCGCGCTCCTTGCATTTGCATTCAGCCATGCTTGACCTGCAAGCGAGATTGAAAGAGTGAAAATCGCTTGCAGGGTGCTCGCTACACGCATAACTTCGATGTGGTTAAATTCATCAACGAAGACACATTTCGGATCACGATGATAGCGTGCGGGGACCTGCACTGTCTGGCCCTCTCATGCTTCGGAAAACAAATGTACAGCTGGGGTTGTGCGGCCAACGGACGCTTAGGCTACGAGGTGCTCTGACCAATAAGCTGACCGTCCTTCGATGACTCTCGTGCGCTTGCGCTTGCCTTATGACGCGCTTCTCTTGCCGTATTGGACGCTAGAAGCGAGCGTGCGGTCATTGTAATAAGAGACAGTTCAAGGCTAAATTTCTTCTTGCTTCGCCACAGGACTGACATTGCAAGAGCACACGCGCGACCAACATCTATCACTGCCTTGTGTGATTGTATGATGTAATGTAATGACATGGGTGTTTGGGATGGGGCGAATACAGAGCGATTCCGAATATCAAATCATGGCACGTACAGTTTGCCAGTCACAAGAGGTTCGGTGGGTGTCCATCGACGGAGGAACATGCCACTCGGCTGCCCTGAAGGAAGATGCGACCCTTTATTGTTGGGGTAAAAATGACTGCGGCCAGTGTGGCCGATTTAGTTGGCCGGTAGTTTTGGACCAAGAGCAGGTGCTGGGACCCGATGTTCTTGAACGTGATTTCGTGGCTCAAGGATTACCCTTCCCTCCTCCTGTCGACATTTGGGAGCCCAGGCTGGTGCTTCCTCCTGGGTCTCGGAGCTCTTGGGAGGTCTGTCCTGCTTGCTTCTTTTGCCTGTTCGCTTTCTACGTTCTCTGGCAAATCGTTCCCTTGTCTAGCACTTCTATCACTTCTCCGTGTGTTGCTTTCTGTTCTTCGACTGTTCATACGCATGCATCCATGCACCCATGTGCGTTTGTGTAATTGTGTATGTGTGTTTGTGTGTGCATTGAATATTAGCATGATCCATGTACGCTCGCGCACGCAAACACAACAAACACGTTGCAGGTCTCAGAGAGAAAGGAAAAAAGCAAGGGTAATGAGGGTAAGCGGGGCGGTGCAAAATCCTCATCCTATTCCAGACTACAGGTCTCCCATGTTCGCTTCCCTCGTTACCTGTATGTAGTAGTGGTGTGGACGAGAGTAAGACTCAAGCACACCTGCATCTTGCGCTCTGTTGTGACCCCACAAATCTGCTTTTCTCGCATGCGATGCCTGTGTCCCCTCCTTCCTTCGCCAAAAACGTGCGCGTACTTACACTTTGTGCTGGCGGGCGGCGGAGGTGTCTGTCAGGTTGCGTGTGGTGAGAATCACACGCTTGTTCTCATAGGCGAAAAAAATCTGTGGTTGCTAGGTGACGCATCTGCCCTCCTTGCTTGCCCCATGCACCTAGTTGATGGAGCCTTCCTGCTGCACCATTTGCGAGAGGTAAGACGATGAGACAAGTCACGATTTCCTGCCCTCCTCCCCCGCCACAAATTCTGCAGGCAGTGGACTCGATCAGCAGTATCGTCGCGATAACATGAGGATTGAAAAATACCCTCCTAGCAGCAAGAAAAAGTCCCAGGTCATTAAACAGAGCACGCGGGCGCGAAAAGGACAACAAGACAGAGTCAAGGAAGCCTGCCTGACTTTTAGGCCTCCCGGGCTCTCTGTCGTTGCTCTTGCTATCCCACTTGATCCATATGGATCAAAATGGATAAAATGGGAGACGACACGCTCATGTAGACTCAGCACATTGATGAGCCACGTGATGAGAGAGAACGACAGCCAGCAGATGCACATTACATATTGTCTACAGGTGATTTACGGGCCCGGATTTGCCCCTCGTCCAATCACCATAGCCTTCACGGATACTGCAGAAATAGGCGCGCGTTCTCCAGTGATTCCCGGCACCTCGGTTGTAAACATACTGAAAGAGGACAATCAGCCCGGTGATGCTATTCGTTACACCCTCACCACCAAACAGGTCACCTCCTCCATCCTGTCCTATTTCATGATCTTCCTGCGGCGAAAGGAACCAAAAGTTCAATTGTATCAGATGGCAAACACAACATGAGATGACATATATGCGTCATCGCACCCAGATCATTGATGAGACAGGCGAAAAAGAACCCTACACTGAAGAGCATCACTGTTTTACTTTTACGTACGGCGGCGATTTAGATGGAATCGATGAGCCAGGGTCTACCCTTGGTTTCACAGGTGAGAATGTCTGTGTTTGCCTCTTGCCCTCATCCACTTCTCCCCTTTCTCTTCCTTTTCTTTTTGCCTATTTTGGTGGATGACAAAAGCAAGGGGGGGCGTGGTTCGATGTACAATGCATGCAGGTTTGGGAACGGTCAGGAGGTTGGCTATGTTTTCTTGATGATGGGTGATGAAACACAGGGCCAACGGCGCCAATCGGGCTTAAGTTAGAGTCGGCTTCCGACGGCCCCTGGTTCAAAGTCTTGGGCTTGACTGCAACGGATGAAGACGTTACCGCATCCGGTCGATGGTCTCTCTCCCTTCTCGCCTCGGCGAGACTCATGAGAGTGTGTGTGAACCTCGTGGTAGCCTTGGTTCTGACCTGCTGATGCTTACTATCTCCTTCTCCTAGATGCATACTGACATCCGGATGCATTTGGATTGGCAGGGATATCGACATGAAACCCCACCACAAGCCGTTCTATGAATACAGGATGCGCGTGAAGGATGTCAAAGAAGGGCACCCAGAAACCGGCTTTGAAGGCGGCCACTTCAAACTGAAAGACAAACTCGTTGGCTGCGTTGAAAGGTTTCAATGCCGCCTACCTCTTTCTGCTTGTGTTTGTGTCGCTAGACGCACGTGTGACGATTTCGGGCGCGCGCGTTCTTTCTCCCATGAACAGGCTGCAGAAAGTTAAGGCGTTGGGCACGAGCGACATGACATATATGTACATAGCAAAATGGGAGCCGGAACTGGAAGACAGCACCCGCGGGTCCGCAATCATTCTTGCCTCTACTCTCGGCACTGAAAAACCTCACGTGGGCACTAAATTCCGGTTCAATCTCTTGCTCTTTTACCTTTGATCCCATATCTAGGCACGTGATTTGTTGAGGGCGTGCACATTGATGCAAATGTCTGACGTCATATTGCTTTGAGGGCCTCCACAGGGCCTCGCGATCAGGTGCAGAATTCACAGTGGGTGGTGACATGGAACTCATTGCGGACCCAGACACGAAAGCACCTGTCGTCAGGTTTAACTTCCCTCCTCCCCTCTCCTTCCCCCAACCGTTCCCTTCTCCCCTCTCCTTTCGCTCCAGCACGGATGCATGTGTGAGTGTGTTTGTCTTGGAGGGTGCACGTGGATTTTTTATGCATACGCAGAGAATCTCAAACCCTTCTCTCGCTTCCGCCCCGCGACCTCCCACACTTGCTCTCGCGCTCGCGCTCCCGCCCTCACTTGCAGATGGTTAAAATCTTTCTGCGGTGAAGATGGCAAAGAAGTCGATGAACAGGGGGAAAAGATTATGATCGAGAAAGATGGCAAAAAAGACGAGAAGGATTATCCTACAATATACTTTGAAAAAAATTGGTTTGTCGACTGGCACAGCTTCAATCGTGTAACTGTGGAGGTGAATGATGAGGTGCTGACGGAAAAATGCAAGACCTATGAGGCCGTTGCTGCCCATATGACTGCAACCGTCAAGAGCAATAACTTGGAGAATATGCTGGTCTCTTTCCCCCACCCATCTTTCGCTCCCTGCTGTACCAAACAGGCCTGGTTCCTTGACAATCTCTCTGAACATACAAATATGTACGTGCGTCGTGTGTACATGTGTTCATGCATGTCCGTGCGCGCGACTTTGCGGGTGCATGGGATCTGTGAGGGCCAAACAGGTGTGCCTGAAGACTCCAATTCCGGCGCTTCGCCAGATCGCGTCGGGGTCTTTCCATGCCGCAGCTCTAACTGAAGATGGCAAAGCACTTGTGTGGGGCAAGGGCTCCCTCGGCCGCCTCGGGTATATGTATTTTATGAACAAGCAAGCTCCCTCTCTCGCGCGATGCTTTGGGCCGGACAAGGAAGAAAAAAGTCTTCTATCACCACTTGCCCTTTGCTCCCCGCACTGCACAGATGAGTCATGAGTGGATTTGCTTTATGTTTTGGTTGAATGGTGGTCAAAGCGCATAAGCTGTTGACGGGCGTGTCGGGCACGTAGCTAACACGCGTGAGGGGACCAGGCTCGGCAACGAGTTGGACCAACAGGTGCCCACCATCATTGAGATGGAGTTGGGTCAAGTGAATGTTGAGCTTGAGCAAGATCAGGATGGCACCCTCCGCGTCACGGGTATACCCTCTGCTGTTTGTCGGGCCTGAGATTGCAAGGAACAAGTAGGCTTGCAAGAACAGACATGCCTGTGCGCACGTTTCAGACCCGTTATTCCTTCATCTGCCCCGCCTGTGACGGAGTTCCCAGAAACGCGGCGTGCAATATGGGTGGCGTCTTCTTGCTGTATCCCCCCAACTTCTGTCCTCACCTCGCTCCTATTGACGCGCTCCCCCGTGCATGCACATGTACATACGCACGCGCGCGTTCGCTCGGATGAAGGTCCCGAGAGGATCCTCCACAACGACGACCCCCGCTATTTCATGGCAAACGACCGAATACACTCCATTCAGCACGTTGATGTTGAGAATGCGGGTGACTCGGGGCTGGAGCTGGCGCATATGCTGCTGTCGGGACCGATGGGCACCATGGTTCGCCTGCCTTTCTTCCCTCTTTCCACTTTCTTCCTCCTGCGGCTTGCATGCTGTTTGGTTTCCTGTTTCCCCCGCTCATTTGCACACGCTTTCACGCCAACAAGTTACTGTTGGGTAGAAAAGGTGAGAAGAGGGTGGTATGTGGTGTGCAAGAGGAGAGCGCTACGTGTGGACGGATCATCAAAGGCGCCACACGCCAGGGCATGTTGCATCTAATTAGGGACTAGCAAGGCGCGGGGCTAGCATCGCGCGCATACTGACGCACTGGTGAGCGGTTTGCCGGCACATCGTCATGTCGCGTCTCGCTCTGTCTGCATGTCTCCCTGTCTGTTTCTCCTTGCAGGCTCGAGTCCAGGTGAAGCGCAATATCAAGGAGGACGAATTCGATACCATCGGCAAAGAGATGGTGATCACGCTCCTGATCGAGCGCATTAATCTAGCTGACCTTGAGGATGAGTTAGTTGAGGAGGATCTTTGAACGTCTCTCGCCTTGCCACGTCCGCAACCTTACTACCCAGCCTCTTCTCTCTACAAATAAAACGCATTCTCGAAGATCCTCAACCGAGGGCTCATTTCCTCCCCCCGCCGGCTGAGGCGGGTGCTGGCTCCATCTTGATTAGGTCGCTGCCTCCATCCACACGCCCCCGGCTATGCATTGAGCCGTGGATGGCAGACGGCGGCAGAGCAGCACGAGAAGCTCGTTGCTCGTCTTGCTTGCGCTGCTGCTTCTCAATTTCCAGCGCCGCTTCTTGCATTCACAGTTTTTGCCGGCGGAGCAGTCTGTCCAGAGCAACGCAGCAGGGGAAGAGAGAGAGAGACAGAGAGAGAGAGAGAAGCTTATTGACAAACAAGCAGCAGGGGAAGGGACGGGTTAATCAACCCCCTCTCATATTGCCCTCAACCAAAGATGAAGGTGTTTGCTTCTGAGCGTGGTGACGGTTGGCCCGGTGGGTGAGGGGGCGGGTAAGGAATGGCGCGGGTCGGCACACTGGCACTGAAGCGGCTGAATGTGTGTGTGTTTGTATGTGTGTGTGTGTATGGACCCTTTGGAGGCCATTCTGGGAATTCGATGCGGTCTTCCTGCGCGAGAAGCCACCACGTGGCGACCATCAGCTTCCATAACGTTAAACAATTTTCCCCTCAAGGTTCAACAATTTTTACTGAAGAGTAAAGAATTATACAGGAATACAGAAAAGAAACACAGGGTGGCGCAACGGCTGAGAGGGCGTTGCTGAGAGGGGCGAGGAGCTCACGTCCGCGGTGAGCTCACGCGTACACGCCGGGCAGTTTTGACAGGGTGCTCGCTCGCGCACAACCTGCACGATAGGGGCGCAGGAACAAGCTGGGCGATTTGAATGTGGCGGGGCGCTTTAGATGCGGGCGAAGACGCGCTTGGCAGCCTTGATGGTGTCGTCAATGTCGGCATCCGTGTGCTTCAAGCCGGTGAAGCCGGCCTCGAACTGCGAGGGGGCGAGGTAGACGCCCTCCTCAAGCATACCCCGGTGCCACTTGGCGAACTTGGCCGTGTCCGCCTTCATGGCCTCCTTGAAGTTGGTCACGGGGCCCTTGCAGAAGAAGAAGCCGAACATGCCCGAGATGGAGCCGCCGCACACCTCGTGGCCAGCCTCCCTGCCCGCCTCCAGGATGCCGTTGATGAGCTTCTTGGTGATCTTGTCCAGGTGCTCGTAGCTGCCAGGGCGCTGGAGGATCTCAAGCGTCTTGATGCCGGCCGTCATGGCCAGGGGGTTGCCCGATAGGGTGCCCGCCTGGTACATGGGACCCGCGGGGGCCACCACCTCCATGATCTCCTTCTTGCCTCCTGCTCCGCCCGCACCAGTCAGTAGAGCTAGGAGCCAAGCAGCAATGCAACCAGGAGCGGTATCAGAGGGCAGAAATCCTAAACCCACAGCCAGGGTGCGCGGTCCGACAGGGGTTAGGCACACACATGCGCAGCATGGCGGTCATGAGCGCGCTGAGGACAGGAGGAAACGAGGGACGGGGAGGACGGCAAAATACCGTAGGCACCGACGGGGAGGCCACCACCGATGACCTTGCCCATGGTGGTGAGGTCGGGGGTGACGCCGAAGTACTTCTGTGCGCCGCCGTACGAGATGCGGAAGCCCGTCATGACCTCGTCGAAAACAAGCACGGACTTGTACTCGTCGCACATCTTCCGCAGTCCCACCAGGAACTCCTTGGTGGGCGGGATGAAGCCGGAGTTGCCGACAACGGGCTCAAGAATGACGGCGGCGATGCCCTCGGCCTTGTTAGCCTCGAAGAGCGCCTTGACCGACGCCAGGTCGTTGTAGGTGGCAGTCAGGGTGCCGGCAGCGGCGCCCTTGGGCACGCCGGGCGAGTCGGGCAAACCCAGGGTGATAACACCGGAACCCGCCGACACCAGGAAGCCGTCAGCGTGGCCGTGGTAGCAGCCCTCGAACTTGATGATCTTCTCGCGGCCCGTGTAGGCACGCACCAGCCGCAGCATGCCCATGCACGCCTCCGTGCCGGAGTTGGTGAAGCGCACCATCTCCACCGACGGCACCGCGTCTATCACCATCTGCACACCCCCCCAAATGCCACCTGCCGTCAGCACCTCCGCCCCGCTGCACACCACCTGCACGCGCTGTCGCCGTCGCCAGTGCTGCAGAGAGGCGTGACAGCAAGGCTGTTGCACCACGCTACTACACAGGACAGACTCATGTACGCCTAGGAGGAAGCAAGGCAAGGCTGTTTCACTTGATTCGCGTCCTTACTGGTTACGGGGCTCCTGCGACAAGCCCCTTATTTGAAGCAGGGCAAGGCTGTTGCAACGGCCCCCTTCCTTCCTTCCCCCTACCAGGGCACTGATGGGGGCGTCACAAGTGCCCCGGAAGAGACGGCGCATGCGGCGGCAGAGGCACGCCGCACTGTTGCCCGGGGATGCTATGTGCGCACACAAACCACCCGCAACACGCCCCCCCCCCAGGCTTGCATTGAAAGAGGCGACCAATAGCAAGCAGCCGGGCAAGCCTTGAATTGAAGTAGCCCCCCCAGTCCATGTCACCACCTCACCCGCCACAGTCCACGCTCACGAGTGTGCTCGCAGGATTTACACACGTGCATGCAGGCTGTGGTGCACGGCTGATGCATCAAGCCATTGCCAGCCAGACACATGAGCGCTCATTGGCGCTGCCTCTCACACCAGCTTCTTCAAGAGCACAGCACGGTGAATCTCCACATCAGCAGCGGAAACATCCAAAAGACATCACATGTGCTCGGCAAGCAGGACACCTCGCCCGCTGCCACGTCACCCAGGTAGGCGAGCACGCGCCAGTGCTTCGACTTGCCTAGGCCCTTATCTGTCTCCCTCTCCAATCCTCCATCCTGCCTTGCCTAATGTTCTACACCTACTTGGCACTACTACCGCCACTACTGAGTCCACGCCCCACACCTACTATGCACTACTATGTAACTACCACGCCCTACTACAGTGTCAAAAGAGACCTACTATAGTGTCAAAAGAGACCCACTATAGTGTCAAAAGAGACCTACCACGCCCTATGTCCCTACTTGTCCTTGTCTACGGCCCACACCTACTATGCACCGGCGAAGGGCGACACCGACAAGAAGACGCAATCTCTCGGCACTCTGTCTCTCGCTCGCTCTCTCTCTCTGTAGTAGGTCTCTTTTGACACTATAGTGGGTCTCTTTTGACACTGTAGTGCGCACATCTCCGTCCACACATGAGAGACCTCGCACGACACACAGACGAATGACATCGGGTGCCACGTCACTACCCACACCAAGAGCCTCCCGCTCGCACACATTACCTTGGCAAGCACGTTCTCGTTCAGGGAGGGAGCGCCGAAGGACGTGCCTTTCTTGAGTGCCTCAGTGAGAGCAGCGGTGACCTGTGGCACAGAATCGACAAGAGAAAGAATAGACAAGAGACACCTTAGCAACACATTAGGAACACCTTAGCAACATTAGCACAGAATCGACAAGAGAAAGAATAGACAAGAGAGGGTCAGCTCCTGCACTGTGTGCGCTCGCCTTTACGCCTCGCTCCCCTCCTCACGCTCCTCCTCCGTCAACTCTCTCTACTGTGTCTAGAAGTGGTGCAGTAGCACATGACCGCACTGTTTTAGTATGGGACGTGTGGTGACGGGGAGTGGATCCTGCCGACGGACACTTTTACTGTGTTGCATGTTGGCTGGTTTTCCATGCTGCAAATGTGCGATTTTGGCGGTCCAGTGCGCGTGCGCAACCGGCACGCCACGTTCAGGGAGTATCTTGTGCACCCGGACTTGCGCCGAACAAGAGGGATGGGACAGAAAAGAGAAAGAAGCTGACAGAAACGGCCAGGCGGCTGAAAACGTCAAGAGGCAGACGTCAGAGAGAGAGCAAGAGAGATTGCCTCAGGGTTGGCGTGGCCGCAGATGGCCGGGCCCCAGGTTCCGACGTAGTCAATGTACTTGTTGCCGTCGACATCGTAAGCATACGCACCCTGCACATGCGACACCGCAGTGCAAGTGCATGGCGACACACTTCGCAAATGAGCATGCAACCACCCAGCTATGCATACACACATGCAGCATACACTTCATCATCCGGCACCGCCTCCGGGGACGGTCCTGCTCTTAGATTTGATAGCATACCCATGCACCCAGCTATATTTGCATTTGAACACGGGACAGCAAACAAAACTCCACACGCACCTCGACGCGGTCGAAGACGACGGGTCCGCCGCCCACGGACTTGAAAGCGCGCACGGGCGAAGACACGCCACCGGGCATGATTTTCTGTGGAGCACGTGCGTTTCGTCAATACCGGGGCTATGCCCCACAAGTTCCCGTCGGCGTCCATAATTTGCGCCGTCAATCGTGTGCGATGAGACCGCAGGCTTCGTAAGAAGAGGCCAGGCCATCACGGGCGCAAGCACCGCATGCTCAGCATGCATTGACAATACAGCACAGAGCGTATCGGACAACCCCCTACATCAGGCGCGCTGAAGCTGCAGGCTTACGACTTACCATGGCCTCCTCCATGATCTGAGCGGACTTGGTAGTCACGTGCTTGGGTCCCGCAGTGGCGGTGGCCCTGAGGTTGATGGCGCCGCCGCGCAGAGCCATGCGGCCCTTGCCGGTAGTTGGGAGCAGGGCCGCTGCACACGCCCGCCAGGAAGAGGCGTGAGCTTCGCAGGCAGCCACACGACGCAGCGCGCACGCCCGGCAGCACACCGAGGCTACGAATGTGGCCGAATCCCATCGCGGAAACCTGCACGGCCAGTACCGGCGCGCAGGCGTCCCCGTGGGCTGGCACAAGCGCGTCCGCGGAGCTGCGCCCTGTCGTGCACGCAACTGAGGGCGGCCGCCCGCGCAGCACAGCGCACGGGAAATCGCGAGGCAGAGTGCCGGCCCGGCCGCGGCCCACGGCATGCAGGGAGGTGGGAGACCATGGGGGGCAAAGGCCGAGGCCGCGCCAAGGCCCGCAAGCGCTAGCAGGTATGTGCGCATTCGATGATTACAAGGAGGCCGTGCAGACATGCGTCAGATTTCGTCCCACAAACTCTCGAGTTAAGAATGCCTTCTGCCCTTTAAGGTAATTTTTAATTGGGTAAATTTATTGATGGGAATTTTACGGAAAGCGCAGTTTCTCCGTTACTACTCCGTCGCGTTACGGGCCCCGTTACTAAGAGCTAGTGACGGGGTCCCGTCACTAAAATTTCCATTTTAGTAACGGGGGTCGGAATCCGAGCAAATCTGACTGCAGAATGGTGGCGGGGTTGCGCGCAGAGCGGGTGGCCTGGAAATCCCCTTGATAGTCCAGCTCCAAGACTTCGGCCCCCGACTCAGTGCTGTGAGGTCTGCTGGGCCCAACTAGGGTGGATATCGAACGTTTTGCTGAAAGGGAAACGCTTTTGCACCGTTTAGGCTCCAAATTAAATCGCATCGTTTTCAACAATTATCCGTAGCGGAAATAACACGTGACTTTTGCGCAGCCAGGTTTTTTTGGCGAACAGAGCCATTCACACCAAAAAA
>Ga0315905_10004280_pt1 | contig 14559 bp, 12 predicted proteins | sample LakEriMetagenome_5_FD_203522 | JGI IMG/M metagenome (GOLD analysis project Ga0315905, IMG submission 203522) | Freshwater fungal communities from buoy surface, Lake Erie, Ohio, United States - Buoy 4 MA121 | ecosystem: Environmental > Aquatic > Freshwater > Lake | place: USA: Lake Erie, Ohio... | reverse complement strand
AAAAGCAAAAAAACAATCTAATAAATTTATTTATTCATCTAGACCTGAAAGAGGATTAGACAAATTGTTACAGTTATGGCCACAAATAGTTGATGAAATGCCAGATGCAGAATTAGTCATATCTAATTATGGTATAGAACCCGACCCCGCATTAATGGATATAATAAAAAAATATGATAATATTAAATATTTGGGAAAGTTAAATGCATCTCTTTTATATGCGGAGATGAAAACTTCTGAATATTGGTTATATCCTACTTCTTGGCCCGAGACTTCTTGTATTACTGCATTAGAAATGTTAATGTCTGAAGTTATTTGTTTATATTATCCTGTAGCAGGATTACCATTTACTATTGATAAACATGGAATACAGATCGCCTCAGGTAACGAAATCAAAACCTTAATTAATTTAACTACGAAAGTAAAAAAAGATTTAAGAGAAAATGGAAAAAACTATGCACTAACATGCTCATGGAAAAATAGAGCAGAAGAGTGGTGTAAAACTTTATTATTAAATAAAAACACAAAAAATACAAAAAATGTAGCTATTTTTAATAGTTTTTATTTTCATTATGAAATGTTTGGATATATTCTGCAATATTGTAAAGTAAATCAGTTTAATCTGACATTTTTTACAAATTTTGATAACAATTTAGGTTGGTTTGATTTTTACGATTCGATATTTCAAAAAGAAGGATATGAGTATAAACATTTTAGTAAATTTGAAGAAATGAAAGAACAATTTGATTTAATTTTTGTTACAACAGACGATGATCCCCAGTTTAAAGAAGAATGGCTTATAGATGAATCTATGAATAAAAAATGTATTTGTATTGATCATACAGCTATGATTAGAAGACCTAAATTTAAAAACAGATTAGGAACTAGACCTTTTATAAAAAATTATAGAGATTGGACAATTCCATGTTTTCCTGTAGAATATAAAAAAATATCGAGAAATAATGAAAATGTAATAATTTCAATTATTGGAGGAATTTCTGAATACAAATACGATGTTATAAAAAGATTATATAGTGATAAATCTATATTTTTTAATATTATAGGTAGAAACGCACTTTATTTTAAATTAATTCCAGAGACAAATATTAAATATCAAATTTATTGCAATTTAAATACATCTGAATTGTTTGAACTGTTAAAAAATAGTGATTTTATTTTAACTGATGTAACAGAAAATACAGATCATATTTCTGGAATTAGCATGTCTGGGTCTATATCATTAGCATTTTCTTCATTGACACCATTAATAATAAGTAAACAAAATAATGCAATATACAAATTTAAAAATGTTATTGAGTTTGATCTGAATACAACTGATAAAATTAATATTGATGATTTTACTATAAATTATAATGCATTAATAAGTGAAAGAGCCGATTTAATTTCTATGTTACCAAATTATATTAATGAACAAATTATAGAAAAAAATACAGTAGATGATACAGTATATTTAAGATTTTTTTCAAATGATGGTGATAATAATACTCCACAACATTGGATGTCTATTGAAAAGTTAGAAACATTATATAATAATAAAGTTGTTTTGACAAATGATGATAATTATACACATGCTGTAATTATAAATACATGTATGCCAAAGTTAAACATACCAAAAAAAAATGTTATAGGAATTTCACATGAACCGTATATATGGCTTTTTATAAATAAAAATAAACAAACATTTATCGAATATGCACAAAAATATATAGATAAATATTTTATAGGTGACGTGAATGATTTACCTAAACCCTTTACAGAAGGGCAAAACTTCTTTTTTTATAACAAATCAAATTTTTATTATGAACCTAAAAATAAATTTTGTTCCTTTGTTGTTAGTGATAAAAATGTTAGTTGGCATAATACATTAAATTATAAATATAGACATGATCTTGTAGAAGAAATACTAACAACTAATTTGCCTATAGATATTTATGGACATGGAACTAAGTTATATAAAGAATATTCTGATGACAGAATAAAATATCCATTAGAATCATCATTAGACAATCCATTTGGAACTATTCCATTTGAAAAATATAAATTTCATATATGCATTGAAAATGTTAATAGTAATCATTATTTTAGTGAAAAAATAATAAATCCATTGCTAAGTAATGTTACACCTATTTATTATGGATGTAAAAATATAGATAATTACTTTAACAATAATAATATTATAAAATTAACTGGAGATACGAAACAAGATATACGTTTATTGAAACAAATATTTCAAGAAGAAAGTCAAAAAGAAGAAAATGAAAAACAAATTACAGATAATTATCAATCAATATTAGACACAACTAATATATTCAACCATTTACATGAATTATTTGATAATATTACATTAAAAAATACAGCTTTAATAGTAGATCCACGAGATGATGAAAATATAATACCATTAATTCATGATTTTCAAAAAAAATTAGACAATAAATGGACTATTGTATTTTATTGTGGAAAAGGATTAAAAACTAAAATGGAAAAAAATTTTGATAAAAATATAGAGGTAAGAGAACTAGATGTAAATAATTTTACTATCCCAGAATACAGTGATTTTATGAAAAGTAAAGAATTATGGGAAACTCTGTATGGTGAATTTGTATTAACATTTCAATTAGACACTTATATCTTAAATAAAGCACCATACACAATCGATTACTTTATGAAATTAAATAAAAGTTATATTGGTGGAAATATGGATCATGGATGGAATGAATTGTTAAGAGAAAAAATGTATATCAATTATAGAAATTTTAATGGTGGTTTATCTCTTAGAAAAAGACAAGATATGATTAAAATTATAAATACATTTGGAATAGAAAAAACAAAAAACAATTATGATTCAGATAAAATACAAACAGATGCAGAGGATGTATATTTTACAATAGGGTGTTACACACTAAATCTTCCTATTGGGGATACAGTAGAATGTATGCATTTTTGTGTTAATAGAATATATGTGGATGGTTTTTTCGGTGTTCATAAACCAATACCTGAACTGTTAAGTAAATCACCTGAAATATTTAAAATTTATTGCAATAAAACTAACAGATTTATTATAAAAAATAAATTAGGTAATAAGATAGATCAAAAAACAGAAATCCAATTTTATTCACAATTTGATCAAGATAAGTGGTTAGAAAATAATATTTTTAAAGGCTATAAAAATGGATTTTATGTAGATGTTGGGGCTCATGATGGAATAAGTATAAATAATACTTTATATTTTGAAAAAAATAATAATTGGACTGGAATAAATATTGAACCAATTAAAAGTGTATTCAACAAATTAGTAAGCAATAGGCCTAATAATATTAATTTAAATTATGCTGTTTGTAATAATAACGGAGAAACTGAATTTTTATGTAACACAGGGGCAACTGAAATGATTTCAGGAATAAAATCTAGTTTTGATCCAAGGCATTTTCAAAGATTACAAAATGAAAATAAACAAATGGGTTCAACAACAGAAGTTATTAAGGTGAATACAAAAAAATTAGAAACTATTTTTGATGAAAATAATATATCGCATATAAATTATCTTTCTATTGATGTTGAAGGTGCTGAGTTTGAAGTAATTAAATCAATCAATTTTGACAAAGTATTTATAGATGTTATTGAGTTTGAAAATAATTATGATGATCTTAGTATTCCAATCATAAAATATTTAGAAAATAAAAATTATATTATTATTCATAGATCACTTGATATTTTTATGATAAATAATAAATCTATTTTTAATAATCCATCTGCAATACATAACCCAATACCTGAACTATTAAATAAATCAACCGAAATATCAAAAATTTATTGTGATAACCCTAAAACAATTGGATTTATTATACTAAGACATGTGAATAATATAGAATCGAATGAATATTGGCAACTGTCATATGATAGTATTAGACAATTTTATCCAGAAAATTTAATTATGATCATAGATGACAACAGTAATTACAATTACATAACAGAAAAGGAACTTTATAAAACACAAATAATTAAAAGCGAATATCCCCAAAGAGGCGAGATATTGCCGTATTATTATTATTTAAAAAATAAATTATTTGATATTGCAGTAATAATTCATGATAGTGTATTTATAAATAAATATATAGATTTTAATGTTGATAAATATAAAATTTTATGGGATTTTGAACATCATTGGGATCAGATATCCGACGAAACTCGAATAATGAAATTGTTTAATGACAAAGTTTTACTGTCATTTTATGAAAATAAATCATTATGGAAAGGTTGTTTTGGTGGAATGATTGTAATTACACATGATTTTTTATCTTTTGTTAATAATAAATATAACCTAACAAATATTTTGCTCGATGTTATTTTAAATAAATATAATCGTTGTAGTCTTGAACGTATTTTAGGATGTATACTAAATAAGGAACAAAATATAGATACATTTTTTGGAAACATACATAATTATTGTAAATTTGGTATTTTGTTTTCAGAAAAAGAACAATATAATCATTTGCCTATTATAAAAACATGGAGTGGAAGATAATTAAATAATTACAATATAATGTAATATAATTTGTAATTATTTATTATTATTTATTATCTTTCTGTAGAAAAGAAAAAAACTTGAAATAGTCTACCATTTTCTTTTTTGTCTCCAAAATAATCCATTGACATATGATAATTATGTGCATTAAATAATATTAGACGATTAAAAATATTTCCCACTCGATCTACCAAATCCCATTTTGTTAGGTCTTGAGTAAATCGTTCAATCGTTTCTTGATTTTTTAAGCAAATTGAGTCTTCTTGACTCATTGTTCCGTCATAAAATCGATAGAACGCTGTTCCTGCTGATAATGGTGCATCGGGTGTTAAAAATATAATTCCTGCCCAGTTATTATCCTTGTCGGTATGGATTTTAGAACGATCACTAGCTACTGTATATTGAAATGCACCATTGTGTATGGCTGCGGCATCGGATAAGTCTATTTTTGGTATCGGGAAATCTGTGATTTTACCTGCAAATGGTTCCACGTATTTTTGTATAATATTCTTTAATTCTTCCGTAGCATAAGATATAGTTCTTTGTCCAGGATAGTCGTCTTTTAATACAAATTCCTGCGTCAAAATATATTTTCTTACATCAAGCGCATTATTGTAAAAATTATCGACTACAATTATGTTGCCCATTGGTCGCTGTGGTTTTAAAGATACAATTTGATTTTTCCTTTCGAAAGCTAAACTATTGTCATCCTCTGATTGTTCTTCGGTTATATCTCCTAAATCAATAATTATATTAGTCTTACTGAACATTGTTTGGTATAGTTATTTATCGAATAATATTTAATATTTAATATTAAATATAATTTATAATTTATAATTTATAATTTCATACCTAGTATTCTAAGGTAAAGGAAAGGGTCTTTGACCCTTTGGTATAGTTAAAGGAACTGGCATGATAACATTAGGCATTTTGAAAACATTTGCGGTTTTTAAGCATTTCAATTCTGGTGTCAAACAAGGAGCTGGATTAACTAAATTGGTTGCATTAATGCCAAATAAAAACGACTCAATATCAGCCGGATTGTAAGATAATGTGGTCCAAGGTAACTGTCCTGGATTTAAACCATTACCGGCTAATCTAGTATCACATGCAGTTCCATTCGCACCATTGGCATATAACATCCATGCAGAAGAGTCAGTATATTGTTTTTGATCTAAACAATAATTTCCTGGTGTATTTTTATTGCGTGTAGCAGCCATTTATATATATTTATAATTTTAATTTTCATTTCATTTTCATTTTAAATTAATTCTTCTTAAAAAGACTAATTGTTTTATCTTTTAATCGATCTAATAGATTCGGATCTACATCATCTACTGTAAATAATTGACAAATACATTTATGCGTTATATAAAAAACATGTTGGCTAAATAAAGTGATGAAAATAACATATTCTGCATTACATCGCACATTATCTATTTCAGTTGGCGTTCCTGAAATGCTAGTAAAATCAATCAATTCGTTTTTAACTTCATCTAAAAACTGCTTAAATTTTGTATTATCAATCATCTTCTTTATTACTCTTTTAATTCCTGCATCCATATTTGGATCATTGATCGTTTCTACTTCAAATACAGATAATAATTCATCCCGATATAATTTTTCACATATGAGATGCACATCATCCATTGTATATTCAATATTTTCACAGTCATCATCATCATCCTCATCATTCTCAGATTCTTTTATATCTACGGACACAGGTTCTTTTATAACTACTGACACAGGTTCAGGTTCTGGTTCTTTTATAACTACGGGAGCAGGTTCTTCTGCTTTAACAGCTTTCTTTCTGCCTCTCTTTTTAGGCGCTTCTACTGTAGGTGAAGCTTCTACTGGGGTTGTTACATCTTTCTTTTTACCACCCTTCTTTTTAACGGGAGTTGATTGCTCTTCTACTATTTTTGTCTGCTCTTGTGCTAACAACTCTAAAGCCTTAATTTGTTTTTCTTTTTCTAACATAGCAGCAGCAACTTTGGCAGCAGCCGCTTCTTTTTCTGCTATATCTTCTAATTCATGCTGCTTCATCATCTTTCGATGTAAATTAAGAATTAGTTCATTTTCTATATCATGATATTTAACAACAAAATTTGTCTTATACATTTATATTAATTAATGAAAAGTCTTTAAATTAATATAATTATTATTTTGTAACGAAAGTATAACGCGCTTCGCTTTTTTCGCTTCGCTTTTTTCGCTTCGCTTAAGCATACTGTCCTGCCGTATGTGCCGTGTAAAAATCACGATCTCTTGTTAGTTCTCGTGATGGCACACCGCCTCTAATCCATCCCTCAGATGCCATACCTTCAATCAAATTAGTAGGATTTTGAATAGTATCCTTAACTTCCGGAATCAATGGCGTAGTATGGAACTTCAAGTAGCTCTTTTCAGTTAGACCAGTTATGGTGCGCTTGTTAGTTATTGCTTCTCCTTGTTGAATTTGGGATTCCAAAATAGGATCGACTGAACCTCTCCCTAAAAAGGGCACGGTAGCAAATGGGCGCTGAAACAAGTCAATTCGGCATCGAGGGTGCGTTTGAATTGTGCCAATTAGAAGGCGGGAACTGTCGTCAATGTTGGAGCCGCAAATATCGGATCCCATTGTGCCTGAATAGTTGACACATGGCTGTGTAACCGCTAGTTGTCTGGCCTTCGACATGGTGCAATCTTGTCTGAAATAGTTCTGCAACAAGTAACTGCACGCTTGAGCATTCTCGATAGAGTTGATATCTTGGCTACAACTATCATCGCCTAGTCTTGAAATATTGTTAAATGCATAATCTGAAACAAAAGCCATTTTATATATATTATTATAATATAAATTTCATAAACAATTTATATTAATTTATTTGTATATTTTGTTTCTAAATGTCTGGTAAAAGATATTAAAATAATAGTATTATAATATCATTATATGGATGATCAATTAGTTCAAGGCATTTACTTTCAAAAAGGGTTACCAATGGAAATTATTTACATTATTTTGGTATATTTGCGACAGCCGCAGTCAGCTATCTTGTTGAAAGATATTTCCCATTTTTCTAAAACAATGCCTATTATAACTAACAAATATTATAGAAAATGGATTATTGAGTGGCAGTCAAAAGAAGGGGAAGATATAAATTGGCTCGAAAATGATCTGATATTATATGCGAACGAATATGCTCCAACTCTTGTTGGTATGCAGCCTAAATTTAAAGCAATACTTGGTCGCTTTTGTAATGTTAAAAAAGCAAGTCAATACATTTTTAATAATTATGCGTATTCCAATAATCTTACAGCAAAAACAAGAGCAAATATATTATGGGGATTATTTACACCTGCAGAGCGTGATGAGTTTATTGGAACATGTGGATAAATATGGGATTATAAAATGTGTTTTTTGGTTTCTAAATGTCTAGTAAATAATATTTCTGCAAAAGTCCCAAAATCACATTTATCACAATAAAATTTAAATTCTTTACTTCTTTCTTCTGTAGTCGCATGTTTTGTTAGTTGATGCGTCTTCATACCACAAGAATTATTTGTTTTATAAGAACAAAGAGCACATTGTGGATCTAAAATTTTATCACATCTTGTCTTTCGTTTGCCTTCATTTAAATGCTTTACGCTTTCGATATGTTGCTTCCAGTGTGCAGGATAAGCACAATTGTAGTCGCATTTTTCACAGTAAAAATTAGAGGTTGATTTTGTTTCCATATTTTTATTATATGTCGGGTTGTCTTTAAATGGCTTCATTTTATATGTATTATAATATACATAAAATGAAACACATATAAAACAACTTAAAAATAACAGTATTATAATATATATAAAATGAAGCTTCTTAAATATTGTAATGAAAGTTTGAAGCAATTTTGCTTGGAAAATGGTGTTGAACTTTGTAGAGATTATTCGGACGATCTTGTAAGGAAAGATACTAAAATTGAAGGTAAATGTAAAACGGAAGGATGTGATAATATTTTTAATAAATCTTTTAATGAATTAAAAGAAAAAATGAGTTATTTTTGTAAAAAATGTTTAGGTAAAAAAACAGTTGCAAAAATGAAAAATACTATGATAGAAAAATATGGTGTTGAAAGTATTATGCAAAGTAAACATTTTAAGGAAAAAATAAAACAAGGCAATTTAGAAAAGTATGGGGTTGAATGGTCATTTCAAAGTAAAACTGTTAAAGATAAAATTAAGAAAACAAATATTGAAAGATATGGTGTAGAAAATCCCAATCAAAATTTGGAAATTAGAGAAAAGGTAAAACAAAGCAATTTAGAAAAATATGGTGTTGAATATGTCATGCAAAGTGATATATTCAAAGAAAAAATAAAAAATACCATGATAGAAAGACATGGAGTTGAAAATGCGTCACAAAATGAAATAATCAAAAATAAAAAGAAAGAAACATGTTTAAAAAATTATGGTGTTGAATATCCTTCTCAGAATCAAGAAATTAAAAATAAAATTATTGAAACATGTTTAAAAAATTATGGTGTTGATCATCCTTCGCAATCTAAGGAAATAAAAGATAAAAAGATTGAAACTTGTTTAGAAAAATATGGTGTTGAATATAGTTGGCAAAATGAAACTGTTAAAAATAAAATAAAAGCAACAAATTTACAAAATTTAGGTGTAGAATATCCTTCTCAATCTAAAGAAGTTAGAGATAAAAATATTGAAACTAGTTTGAAAAATTATGGGGTTGAACATCCAACTCAATCTAAAGAAATAAAAGATAAAAAGATTGAAACTTGTTTGAAAAAATATGGGGTTGAATATTCTCTACAAAATAAAGAAGTTAGAAATAAATCAAAACAAACTTGTTTAGAAAAATATGGTGTTGAGCATTCATTGCAAAATTCTATTATTATGGATAAAGTTGTTAAATCATCTTATACAAAAAAAGATTATATATTTCCTTCTGGAAAATGTGAACAAATACAAGGATATGAACATTTTGCATTAGATGAATTAATTATGAATGAAAACTTAGATGAAGATAAAATATTGGTTGGTTGTAAAAATGTTCCTGTCATATGGTATAAAACAGATGATGAGAAAAAACATAGATATTATGTTGATATATTTATACCTTCTCAAAATAGATGTATCGAGGTAAAATCAGATTGGACATATAATATCAAATCGAATAATGTTGAATCAAAACAGCAGGCAGCTAAAGAATTAGGATATAAATATGAAATATGGGTTTATAATAAAAATGGAATAAAAACAAATTGTTACCAATAATGGTCTTAAAATTACAAATTTATGTACCTCACATTGTCTTTTACTCTCATCATGGCGCCTTCCGGAGTAGATTCCTTAGCAGAATACATGCCGCCATACAAATAATCTGCATAAGCACCTTGATCCGAAGTTACGCGTGTGTTAGCGCAAGAGTAGAACCTCATCATAGAATTATCAAGATCATAATTATCTTTTAGGTCTCCATATAGCTGCTTATTTGTATTAATTATGCCAGGATTTAGCATCTGAGTTTGTTTTTTTGTCGCCGCATTAATGTCATCATAAACATCTGGATTGAAACTAGGTGCCGCAGCTTTTCTGTTAGGTTGATCCATGATGTCTGTCAAAAGCACATTACCGAAGGGATTCTTCTTGGTTGTTGGGTGAAAATCGCTGCGTAAAAGTGTTTCTAAAGTAACTGGATTGGTTGTCATTTGAGAAGAAGCAATAGAACCCATGGGTAATTTAGGATTATTTACTTGAAAGCCTTCCATATCTTGTTGTGTCAATGCTTTCACAATCTTTTGTTTTCTAAATTTGTAAAGAGAGACAATAATAGCCAAAGTAACGGCGCCTATAATTAAAAAATGTGTTTTTCGTGTAAATAAGAAGCCTAAAAGAGACAATAGAATAACAATACGACTAATTGCATTTAACTTGGCCTCAAATGTTAGGTTAGAAGTAGGCCATAACTGCAATATACTGTCTTTATTGAATATGATGGTTGGATCGTTGGACCAAAATGGAGTTGTCATTATATATATATAAATCTTTAAAATTTTAGATTTATATATTGTTTAGAACTAACAAATATTAATTATTTATTTCTTCTTTTTGCCTTTTTTTACAGATTTGGGTTCTGTAATTGGCACTTCAGGTTTTGTTTCAGGTTTCGCTCCTCTGGGCGTCTTTTCCACCTTTTCACCTGTGCTAAATATTTTGATAATATCTTCTTCAGAAATGGTAGGTTTAAGCTCTTTTGCTGGCGCAGACGCAGACATTTTCTGCGATTTATTCGCTTCGGCTTTAGCTTGCATACGCTCACGCATTTTGGCGGCCTTCATATTTTTATTTAATTGCGATTCCATTGCACCCATATTCATTTTTGCTCCCTTTCCTAATCCAGGAATACCCATTTGGCTAAACATTTTCTGCATGTCTCCCATTCCAGGCATTGATTGCATCTTATTTAAAAGATCCATACCTTCACTCATTAGCTCACTTTCTTTTATCTCACCTGACTTAATTTTTTCGTCAATTTTGTTGCCAATATTTTTAACCATGCCCATCATTTTGCCGGGATTTTTGAAAAGCTTTTGAAACACGTCTTTTGCATCTTTAGTTTCATTCAAGTCGAGATTTAAATCATTGGCAGTCTCTTCTGCTAGCTCCATTGCCAATTTTCCTAGTTTGCCACCCATCATGCTATTAATATGCTCATGAATTTGCTCAGGACTAGGCATATTTTCCATGTTTATGTTAGGATCACTAGAACTACTCGATTCATCATTTGTTGTGTCAGTTTGTTCGCCTTGATTTTCAAATAAGTTTTGCATATTCTCAAATGTTTCCTGAAGCTTGCTCTTTAGCTCATCCTCATTGATTGCTTCAAATAGCTTGGCAGTGTCGCCTAATTCAGAACTAGTATGAACAGATCCAATGACGGAAAACAAAATTAGTTGCAAATACTTCCAAATAGTGTCACGAGTTGTGTCGCTAATATTATCAGACCATATGAGTTTGAATACGATACCTGGTAGAAATTCAGTATTTTCTTCGGCATCTTCCTTGAAAATTTCTTTATTCTTGTATAAAATGTCAAAAAATCGTTCGGGGAATACCTTAACACAATGCCTAAAGACGGCTAAACATTCGGCGTCTTTATTTACAGACTTTGAGGGGTTCCACCATCGCGAAACAATTCCTGCATATTCGGGAAAAGTTGTTAGTATATCAATTACAAAGTCGTTAATAATTTTATAAAACTCATCGGGAACTTTTATATCTTCGACAGATTTAATTGGTTCAGATTTATCTTGAGACATTATATAAGTTCTATAAAAGAAATATATTTAAATCAAACTAACAAAATATATTTTATTTAATAAATTTTGAATAAAATGTATTTAAATTAAAACTGAATAATTCTGAATCTGAATTATTAAATAGTCGCCGCAGTAGGAATCATGTTTGCTAGTTTGCACAAATTTTGAATATATTTCATTGTTTTTGATTGATTATCATGAGACATTTGCTTCACTGGATTTCTTAATCGATCAATACAATCCATAATTTGTTGTGCATGGGCGCTTCTTGTAAGATCATTTGCATAATCTTTTTCAATGAAAAAATTAACATCACCTGCATTAATTCTATCTTGATATGGATTTGCAACATATTTAAGCCATATTCGAACAATTAGCTTAGGATTTGCCTTTCGAATTGCAGTTAGAGAATTTTTTGCAGTTAGAATATCTGTATCTTCAGGAAAAACATTGTGGATATCTGTAAGAAATTCAATAAAATGATCATTGAAAATGGTTACTAAATTTGTATTAGATGCTGACATTTTTTATAATTTACTTAAATATTTTTCTTTAAATATTTTTCTTTAAATAATATTTTTTGCAATTTTTATATTTAAAAAGAATCATATGTAAAATTTAAATATTGTTCTTCCAATTTTTCTAAATATAATTTGGTATCGAGAAATCCCCCAATAAAATCCCCTTTGTTATTAAATACAATTGGAAATGTTTTCCACTCTCGACTAGTTAATTCTTGTATAAAATTCAGAAATTCGGGTTTTGATTCGATCAAATATTCATCACAATCAATTATAGTAAATGGTATTTTTTTGTCCTCAAGTAATTCCTTAACTTTCTTACAATTTGGACAACCACTTTTGCTGTAAACTGTGTATTGAGTTTCTGATGGCTTAGTAAATTCTTCAAGCATTTAAATATATTAATATGTTGTAATGTATTTAAATTGTTTTATATAATTTTTATTAAAAAGTATTTAAAGTAAATACTAATTATTTATAGTTAGTTAATTCTGCTTCTCTCTTTCTTTGCAGCGCCTCAATGCTCATCTCTCCTTCCTTTAATTTATCTGATTTATAATCATGATCATCCTGTGGCAAATGCATTGATAAATTACCAGAATCATTCAATGAAACATAACTATGCATTTGCCTTAATCCTCCATCTCCTTTAACACTAAGTTCTGTATCCGATTGATCTAAAAAACTGTAACAATCCGATACAATACCAGAGCCAAATGCTCCAAAACTAAATCCATCTAGAAAAGATGTTGGCTCCATATTATTTTTTGTAGCTTGCTTAATTTGCACATCTTGGGCTGGTCTTAAATGTTGATAAATTTGATCACCATAAATAACTTTATAATTTTGATTCAATAAAAGGAGAGCAGGAACCCTGGTAACATTCTCAGGCATGATAATTTTTTGTTCATTTTGTAAAACAATAAAAATCTTTCCATTACTATCCTTAATTCTCTTGTCGATGCAAATAAAATGAATATCTTTAGCTACGCCTGTTTTTGAAACAGTTTGTAACAATTTTTTGGATGGCTCGCAAAAATTACTGTAATATAAAATACTGCTCATTAAATTATTCAATCTTTAAAAAAAGTGTAGCTAAACTTATTCTTCTACCTTTTTCCACCTTTTCCGCTTCGCTTATAAAGGTGGAGCCAAACATATTCAAAATTTAAAAAGGATTTATAAATATACAGCTAAAGATAATGATAATTATTATTAATGTTTGCTTTAGTTTGGCTCCACCTTTATAAGCGAAGCGAAAAAGGTGGAAAAAATTGAAATAATTTAACATATTATTAAATACAATATTAAATATACCATATTATATAAGATATACCATGAGTGCTAAAATTGAAGAATTAAAAGAATCAGGCGATATTATGACTTTTACTCTTACCGGAGTAGATGCATGCTATGCAAATGGAATAAGACGTGTTATCCTATCAGAAATTCCTGTAGTTGTTTTCAAGACAACTCCACATGAAGAAAATAAATCAAATATATTGATCAATACTTCTCGGCTAAACAATGAGATTATTAAGCAGCGTCTTAGTTGCATTCCAATTTGCATCAAAGATTTAGAAATTGATCTTCAAAATTATCTGCTTGAATTAGATGTTGAGAATAAAACAGACACCATGATTATGGTTACAACAAAAGATTTTAAAATAAAAAATTTAACAACCTCTTCTTATTTAGAAGAAAATACTTTGCGCGAAATATTTCCTCCCTACATTCCACCAACAGGCAAAGGCGAATACTACATTGACTTTTTAAGACTAAGACCAAAGATTTCGGATGAATTGCCCGGTGAGCGAATTAAGCTGACATGCGCATTTAGCATTTCAACTGCTAGAGACGATAGCATGTTTAATGTAGTAGGAACTTGTTCTTATGGATTCACCCCAGACCGGGAAGAAATGGTTAAGCAGCTTTCTTTGCGACAAGATAAATGGGAAAAAGAAGGAAAAACACCTGCAGAGATCGATTTTGAGTCAAAGAATTGGAATTTGCTTGAGGGTCTGCGGTATGTTAAGAAGCAAAGTTTTGATTTTATTATTCAAACTATTGGAATTTATGAAAATACAAATATTGTTATTAAAGCGTGTGAAATCTTGATCCAAAAGATAGACATACAGAAACAATTGCTTGATCGAGATGAGCTGCCAATTGAGCCTGCAAATAATAC
>Ga0315905_10004279_pt1 | contig 14560 bp, 8 predicted proteins | sample LakEriMetagenome_5_FD_203522 | JGI IMG/M metagenome (GOLD analysis project Ga0315905, IMG submission 203522) | Freshwater fungal communities from buoy surface, Lake Erie, Ohio, United States - Buoy 4 MA121 | ecosystem: Environmental > Aquatic > Freshwater > Lake | place: USA: Lake Erie, Ohio... | reverse complement strand
GCAGGATCCTTGAGTGCAGACAGGATTTTGGTTCGTTGAGCAGGGTCGCTGTCATCAACCAGGTCGGCCACCTTGAGGGTGCGACCATCTGGTGCTCTGATGAGGTGAAACCCCGTATCTGGATCAACCCCCTTCCACTCGCCGAGCCCATGCATGATGTCGTTGACCTCACGCTGCTTGTCTTTAAGGCTTTCGCGCGCATTCACATTCGGAATGTGAACAATTGTCTTGAGGGCTGGGTTCAGTACTTTGTGGATGGCATCAACATAAGGCCCGGTATAAAAAAAGTACCCAAGGTCGAGAGACTTCAACCAGGTATAGCCATTCAACTGCTCGTAGTAGGTGTAGGTGACTGTCTCAAACTTGGACTCATCAGACGGCGACAACACCGCCTCGCTGTCTCCACGAAAGTACGAGCCTGTCATGGCCACCACATGCACCTTGTCGCGGGCAATCAGCTCGGTAAGTTGGCTCCCAAGAATGTTGTCTGGATTGCTTGAGACATGGTGGAACTCGTCAATGGCAATCAAGCGCCCATCAAACGCGTCGATGCCAAGCTCGTCGACCGCAAAGCGGAAAGTGGCATGGGTACAGACCAGCGCTCTGTCTGAAGAACTCAGGAACTTTCGAACGGCCTCCACCTTTGATTTGGCCACCTTTGGCTCATCAACACCCGGGGCGTTGCACAGGTTCCACTCTGGCGCGACTTTCCAATCCCAAAAAAAGCCGGACTGAGTCAGCGGCTCGTCTGCGAAACTACTGCCGATAGAGCGCTCCGGCACCACAATCATGGCCTGCTTGAGCCCTTGATTGTTGAGCTTGTCCAACGCTATGAACATTAGCGCACGGGACTTGCCAGAGGCGGGGGGAGACTTGATGAGCAGGTACTGCTCCCCGCGCTTGGCGTAGGCACGCTCCTGCATCGTGCGCATGCCCAGTTCATTGGCCTTGTTGGATGCGCCGGTGTGAGCTGTCTTGATGGAGACGGATGGCACTGTGTAGGCGTTGGTCGGATTACCCGTGGCCGTGCTCATTTCTTCTTACCCTTCGTCCTACTGCCAGCGGCGGCAGTCATCTTTGTGTACATGTCAAAGAGCTTTTCCAAGCGCTCGGTGTCGTTCTTGAAGCGCCGGCCGATGTAGATACGCTCCAGCACCTCGTCGTTGCGGTCGTGGGCTATACGCAAATTCTCCGGCATGGACTCGGGCGCGTAGAGGTCGGCAATCGTTGCTGGGAAGTGTGCTTCGCGGGCCAGCAGGATGGCTTCTGCGCAGGCTGTCAAGTCAGCCTTGTTTTGCTCGGTTAACAGAGGGACCGGGAATGTGTTCCAGCCAAGGGTGTTTGAATAGCGATATCGTGTCTCAAGTTTTCCACAGACAGTTTCAATCCACGCGAGGTGCAACCTTGATGTGATGATCGAGAAAGCCCACAGGGGGGCGTCATACAGCGCAAAGGCTGCGTCGGTGACGATTGCATCGGGACCAAGCAGGTCAACCGGTAGAACTTGCCGATTTTCCGAGCTATGTCTAGCGATGATTAGAAGATGACTCTGCGCTGTTCTTTGATCGCGGAATCTGTATGGATGCAACGCAAGCTTCTGTGCTGCTGAATCCTTCACCGCAGCCAGCCTACGTGACCGCACAGTTTCAGTTCGAACTTTCACGAACTCGATAGCATTCAAACGATCCTCATCCTCTGAGGAAAGCCAGAGGCACGATCTTGGCACTCCTTCAATAAATTCATCAGTTCCGAAGACCGGTTTGATGAAATCTTTCAACTCGGGATGCTTGCTTAGGACCTCGAACGCCGCAGATTTTGAAAAAATGAGATCGCCTCCATAGTAAGGATGATTACCAAACTGCATCGTTGGAAGCGCCCCAAGCGGGGTGGATCGTTTCTCAACAACGACCTCCTTGCCCGGCACAAGGTAAGGGCCAATTTGAGAAACTGTCCGTACTTCTTCTTGATCGAACAATAAATATGTGGGCCTAGCTGCGCGCAAGCAAAGGCCAATTATGGAAACCGTGACTCCAGCATTGTTGGACGCCAAGTTCCGCCACTTAAATGACCGATGGGCAAATGAAATCTGTACGCCCTTCGCATACAGGACAGGCCAAAGCAATGAAACCTGCTCTCCTTGGCAGACCGAGTTGGTAGCCACAAACGCAACGTCTCCTGATTGTGTGCTGATGTATTCGGCTGCTTTGAAGAACCAGGCTGAGACGTAGTCCAGCGTCTTGTATTTGGATGTCTCACGCGAAAACACCGCTGCCAGGTCATTGCGCTGAAGATCAGACTGTCTTTTGCTTCCGACGTATGGAGGGTTCCCGCAGATGTAGGTTTCCCCCCCGTCGTTTTCAAAGTCAATCTCAGTCTGGTTGAGCGGGGTGTTGAACAGGTCATCCCCCACGACTTTGATGCCGGTTCCAGTGGGTGGGCAAATGCTCAGCCAGTCGAGGCGCAGGGCATTGCCGCTGACCACCCAGTTTTCAGTGTTCAGAGGCAAAAATTCGGCCAGAGCATCCTGCTGTCCGCGATGAAGAACATCGCACTGGAACTCGGCAATGATGAGTGCCAACCGTGCGATTTCTGCTGGGAAGTCGCGCAACTCAATGCCTCTGAAGTTGGTCAGCGGTATGTCGCTGCGACGATGCTGTTCGCCCCTTCTCCGATTGATTTCGGCCTCAATCTCGCGCATCTGCTTATAGGCGATGACGAGGAAATTTCCTGATCCGCAGGCAGGGTCGAAGACCCGGATGCGGGCGATGCGCTTGCGAAGGTTGAGCAGCTTTGCTCGGTTGTCTTCTGCGGCTGAGAGCTGGGCTCTCAAGTCGTCTAAGAAGAGCGGATTTAAGACCTTTAGGATATTGGGTACGCTGGTGTAATGCATGCCCAAAGCCCCTCTCTCCTCATCGTCTGCAACGGCTTGAATCATGCTGCCAAAAATGTCTGGGTTGATTTCCTTCCAGTTCAGATTGGCGGCATTGCTCAGGTAGGTTCGGGCGATACGGGTGAAGCGTGGAGTTTCTGTACTGCCGGAAAAGAGGCCGCCATTCACGTACGGGAACGACAGAGCCCAGCTTGGCAGTCGAGGCTGACTCTCGGCTCTTTCTTCGTACTTGATATTCATTGCCCGAAAGATGACCGCCAGCACCTCATGAGTGTTGGAGCCATCACTTTCACTCATCTGCTCCACGGTGTGACTGAAAATATTCGATCCACTGAAGATGCCCGTGTCCTCAGCGAAAAAGCAGAAGATCAGCCGTGCCATGAAGTGGTTCATGTCGCTTCGGCGGTCTTCTCTCGTCCATTCCGGGTTTTCGCGTAACAGCTCCACATACAACTTGTTCAGACGCCCGGTGGCGCGGACATCGATCGGGTTATCTTTGATCTCTCGAACGGTGGAGATTCCTGCCAGCGGCAGGAACAGACCGAAGTGATTCGGAAAGTCCTGATAGGCGCAGGCGACCAGTTCGTCGCTTGCCAAGTCCTTGGCCTGAAAATCTATGCCATCAGTGGCGAGAACGAACTTGGCTTTCCCTTTCGCGGTGGCTGGGCTTGCCTGCAGCGCAGTCAGCGTCTCTCCTACACGCCCCTCGTCACAAACTGCAAGGTGAATGTTGTTCCGCTGAAGGACTCCCCGTGGCACGTCTGAGGCATTGCTGTTCCCCGTACGCAGCCTCTTGAGTGCAGTGTCCTTGTTGCCGAAGGCAGCCAGAAAGGCGTACGGAAACTCCTCCGCATTGAACGGATCCGAAGCCAAGTCTGAAATGGCTGCGTCGATTTCTACTGCGTTCATCGATGGTGGTCTGAAATTTTGTTGAACGACTCGGTCGCGCTGTCATCGGTACGTGTATCACGTGCATCACGACGATGGCGATTCACAGCTTAGGATCAGCACTAGTCTCTGTAGTTCTTCAATGTTGCAAACCAAAAAGTCAAAGGAGCAGCTCACTCCTCGGGTCTGTCAGTCGCCCGACTGGCCGCTCATCTGGTGGTCAAACGATTGACGGATCAAGCCCATGACGTACGGCAATTCATCGGCCGATGCCAGTCCCAACTCGACATCACCATTGCCCCATCGGCCACGATCGGAAACGTCATTGCATAGCCCCTTCGGGTCATCGATGTCGTGGAATCCGAGATTCAGTGACAGGCGCAGGCGCTTTGCTTGCGGAACAATATCAACGAAGTTGGTCTCAGCCTTGTAGGCGACGTAGAGCTTCAAAAATTCCTCAGTGATACACGGATCGATCGCGAGAATGCGCTGGCGAAGTTCCTGAAAAAGCGCTGCCATTGCACCGCTCATCAGGTTCGGGTGATCTTCGATGGTGTACTGCGCGCCCTGCTTGCTGGGTCGGTACGCAGCAAGGACGTCGGCGCCAATGGCCGGGGCCCGCCAGATTTGGGTGGTCTCTGCGGCCAGTCGATCGGCACGAGCCACGATGGCGGCTTCGTTCCATACCTTCACCTGAGACATGCCTCGGTTCAGCTTCAGGGGACTATGAGCCAGACCAATGGGGTTCCCGGTCTTATCGGTGACGGCGTCTCTCTTGAAGCTGAAGGGATGGTCGCTGTATTCGCTGTTGTATCCGGTCAATGTGAGATTGCCAAGTGTGTGCAGAAACTTGGCCTGAACGTCCTTCCAGTTTTCCCCCAGCTCGGCCTGCCACGCGGCCGACAGGGATTCGTTCTGGGGCAGGATGTGCTCGATGGTGTATTCATCGGTCGGCACACGTTCCTTGCGCCCGAAATTCTCCAAGCGGCGCAGCCAGAAGCTACGGCTTCGGAAGTTGTAGAGATCTCGCCTCTTGATCTCGCGCTCAAATTCATCGTCGAGCGGGAAACGCCGGTAAGAGGGCAACAGCAGCAGCGCGGCCTGTGCGCTCTCCAGGTAGCGGTCCTTGTTCAGGGTCCGACTCAAGCCTGCGAAGGTCTTGTTCAATGAGTTGGTCGGGATCGCACAGATGGCGCGGCGGAACACGTAACTCTCGACGAGCCGAGCAACGCCGAGCATCTCCTCGGTGCTCAGACGTCTCTGTCGGTACTGATGGTACGCATCGAGCAGGAAGGGATACGCCACATCCACCTTGAGTTCCCGCAGGTCGTGAAAAGCGTGCTTCAGGTCAGCGTCGGTCTCGTCTCCGAGCGCCATTGCACAGTAGTAAGTCGAGAAGGCGTAGATGTCGGACACAAGGTCGCGGGTGTCAGCACTGTTTTGTCGAGCAAAGTGCTTGAAGGCCGCATAGACCTCCCGCACATTCGGGATCTCTCCCGTCTTGGCAGTAAGGTAATGCCGCATGAAGGCGTCAAAGTGCTGAGCGTATGCGGCCTGACCAAAGCCTTTCTCCATCGGGCGCCAAAAGTTCTTGTAAAGCTCGGTCTGCAGTCTTGGTTCAAGCCCCATCAGAATGAAGTTGCGGATCAGATCAGCTTGGCTCAGCTCGCGCCCCGTGGAGTTCATGCTCTCGAAGATGAGCTGCGGGTTGTCTTGGTTCCGGTCCAATGACACATCAACGATGGTGAGCTTGGCGATGCCCTTGCAAACGGCGACCAACTCGTGCTGATGATCCTGAATCAATCGCTCAAAGAGCTCGAAATTTTCAACGACGCGTACGCTGGGCTCTGCTGGCGCGGGTGCAGCCTGAAGGATCGATAGCAAGGTGTCGCGGTCGGTGTCAGCCAAAAGCAGCTTGAAGTGGCGCTCTCCTTCCTCATCTGGATTGAGCAGGTAGTAGTTGCGCAGCTTGCGAGCAGAAAAGCCCTCCAGCGGTTCACTCAAGTCGGTCTTCTCGATATGGTTGGCCAAGGCAGCAATCAGCAGACTGGATGTGGTCAGTCTCTGTTGACCATCGATGACCAGCAGGGCCTCTTGACTCGTCACCGTTGAGAGCGAGCGCTCGACGTAAACGATGGAGCCGATGAAATGGGCTGCCACATCATCATTACGCCCTGCCCTCAGCAGGTCGGACCACAACTGGCGACACTGTTCTGGCAGCCAGGAATAGCTTCGCTGGTAGATCGGAATGACGAACTGAGGTGATTTTTTCAGGAACTTCAGCAGGTTTGCTTCGGTGGCTTTCATTCGCAGGCGCCGTTCTTGTGGTTCTTGAGCAGATTTCCGGGGCTGTCTTTGCCAGTGAGGATCACTGAGCCGTCAGCCCCTGATTCACTGTCGCTTTCGGAATGGACAAGGCCAATCTATCGCACTGAACCGATTTGGCACGCAAGACAGTGGGTGACCGCGGTTCTGTTGCGCGGTCTCGACTGGACCATGGACGCCTACCGATGCTTCCGCTGGACATCACACCCTCACGGGCCGTTGATTTGGGCCGCAACCTCGTCTCAGATCCCAAGAGTCTCAAAACGCTCCGGGCACAAGCCCACCCGCAACCCGCGACAATGTTTCCAGAGCCCTCCTCGACAGCGGTCATCACAGACCGAAACCAGGCTTTCCGCATTGCGAAACTTACAACTCGTTGTTTTGATTATCTTTTTGATCGATTTCGGCCGTTTTCGCCTGAAACCGCCACATGAAAACTCACTCTAGGTGAAGGAAGAGAATCTGAAAGGTTCAACTAGAGGCGGGTTGCGTCACCGCTTGTGCTGGCCGGCGCGCGCAAGCCGCCTCCTCAGCAACCGATGATTTATTGGAAGGACATCGTGCACTCGGGCCGCCTCAGGCAGCATGGCCATCTCCCAGCTTGACAACCAATTTCGGAGAAAGCTGTAGTCGATCAGGTGCTGATTGATCACCCCCAATATTTGTTCTTGCACCGCTCCGGGCGAAACAGCATCCAGCAAGTGTTCGGCTGGCATCTCGATCGCCGGACCTTCGTACTCTAAAGTCCGCGACGACGTAATGCTCTGCCCCATAACTGAGCTGTACGCGGACATCATGGCCTGCTCGAGCTCTTGTTCAACTCCTCTGCGGACGATGAAGCTGTCGTGGATCGGCAGACAGGTCTCGCCCAGGTCGAGCAATTCCAACATCACCCGCTCCGCGATCTGGGAATCCTCGCACTGGAGCTCAACCCCGACGCCAGTGCCAAAGTACTTCGCAATCGGGGCATGTTTTACGGCAAGTCTTCTTTTGAGCTCAATGTTATCCACCCCGAGGATCTGCTGCTCAGCCTTGCTTACGCCGTAGTGCCCTTCCTGGTCATTGATGGTCGCAATCACGAACCTCTTGACAATAGACCGTCTGGGATCGAGCTTGTTGGCGTAACCGAAACTGAGGTCGTATCCATCGCCTTGGGGAGGCATGAGACCTTCTCGTGCGTACAACATATGCAACGCCAAGCTGTCGAAATCGAGTTCTACGGTCAGTGACCCATTGATCAAGATTCGCCTGCGTAACTCGCTGCGAACTCCTTGCCACCAGCCACCATAAAACCGACCGCCTTTGCTTAAATCGCCTTGGGCGAAGACTCTGTAGAGCTGCGTTTGGAAAAAATTGACTCCGATCTCTCCCTCGTCATGATCACGATTACGACCTGTCAGAGCCATGGTCCGAAGCGCTTGGTCAGATAAATTGAGCCCGATACACTGCTTAGACAAAAAGCCGTTGATTCGGACGAGATTGCGCCTCATCCCGGGAATGAGCCGCCCCTCCGAATCCCTAACCGCTCTGCGCGGCTGATTAGTCACGCTATCAGACATGCGAATCAGTCTGTTCGCGTCAGGCGCCTCGAGGTGAAGCCACTCCGCATCGCTCTCCTCCAACCAGAGTAATAACTTACCGGAAGGCCAAATCGTTGTAACGGTCCCTCTCTGCCCCCCCTGCGGTCTCACTCCGGCCTCGCAACGAATCAGGCCGACCTCGAGCGCTGCATCGATCATCAACCGCATCAATTCGCGCGAGTAGGGCATCAGATACAACGCGTCCCGCTGATAAAAATTCGCGCCAAGCGGCACCGCGACCGGCCTAGGCGGAAACGAGTGGAATCCCTGAAACAAACCTTCGAATAGCAATCTTGCCGCCTCGTCGCAGTTCTCCCATGTTTGCTTGCGCGCTGCTCGGGCCTGCCTCAGGGATCTCGCTGCAAGAACCACTTTCGCGGCAAACGTCTCAATGGCTTGACTAGTCCGAATCGGTCTGATGATTCGACTAAACCAAATAACGGGCGGAACGTTACGCATGAGTCCATCCTCTGCAGACAGCAGTGCGTAAGCATACTGACAGCACAGACTCATGATTGACTGAATGCACCTGGCGACCGTCAACCATGTGTTTAGGCTGCCTGTCGCAACTCAGATTCGCAATACGGCGAGCACGTTGACCGGTTCTTGGGAAGGTCGTGTGCGGTGGTTTCTACAAGAGCTTTGGCTCCGAGGACACCTTTGTGTCTTCGAGCATCCTGTGTCTGGGCGATCACCTTTCCTCTGACAGCAAAGATGCAAACCCCAGTTCGTCGCTTGGTGTCATACGCCACATATCCACCCCAGAGAACCTCTCACGGCCACGCCCAAGATTCCTTCAACCACGATAACTGCGACACCGATACGGTGCGCCCCGCGTATTACAGACAGGTTTTCGATTGGGATTTTATTGCCAAGTCGATCGGCAGAGCGCCTAAATTAGGGCATAACTCTGAATTGTTAGCCAGCGTGACGATGACGAAAACACGCTATTTTGAAATTAATATATTTATATAGAGCAAAATTTATTAAGCACCAAACACAGCGCGAACCAGAGAGGCACGGTAAAACGGCGAACTGAGCAGTACGTTATTTTTGCAACCATCGGCCGATCTAGCAAAGGTGGTTTTCATGCTTGTCAAGCTCAGCCGGAACGCACAGCGGCGGGAAAAAATTTACGCAGATCCCAAACAGTCAACAGAACACACTCTTCAATTCTCAAAATGTTTCTAAAGGAAAATTTACATGAAAGAATGCCGATAGAAAATCAAGATTATGTTTCATAGAGTCGGTTTATTTTAGCTATCAATTCATCCATGTAGGGCCAACCCGCGCTTGAATTTACCTCCTCACCCTTATCGACTAGCTCCATATAGGCAACAAAAGTCCGATATGAATTGATATCCAATTCTTGAAAAATCTCCAATAGACGGACCTTCACTTCGGAAATGCTAGGACGCCTATCATAGTCACTGTTCATCATGTCAAAAATCAGTGATCGAAATGAAACGTTCAAAGGCAGGCTGATTTCTGAGCTTAGAGTCGGATTCCTCGCCCACTTTTTCCATGGGTCCTCTCGGTTCCACTTGTTACCAATGGTCGAGTCCGGCCATGCATCTGTAGTTCTGAATCCTACGGGATGGATACCTCCAGTGAGCATTTCCACAATGTTTACTGACAAAGCGAAAACATCAATCTTGTCATATCTCAGGCTTCCATTTTTGTCGTACTGCTCCGGCGCTTGGTATGGCCTGCTTCCGTACGGCTGACCAAACAGAACTGCTGTATTTACCAAATCGAAATCCGCCAAGTAAGCCTGATATGAATATGGAAAACCTTCATTTGTTTGGAATTTTTTTGATATCACATCAATAAAAATATTCTCCGCTTTTAGGTCTTGGTGACAGACCAACCCACGAGATTGAATATACTCGATCCCTCTCGCAACTTGTATTGCAGTGGCCAACGTATCTACAAGACTGAAGGGCCCTTCTTCAATCGCATCCCTCAGATTCATATGCCTTTTAATAGATATAAGAAAAGGCACGCCCAAAATTATCTCAACCTCACCAAACCTATGTATAAATGAGTGCAGACATATTCTGCCTATGGTATTGATTTCAGTTAGCATTTTTAGCAACCGGGTTTTCACCTCCTCGGATGTCATGTCACCTCTTATTTTAGGTGCCTTGGCGATTAAATAATCAGAACCGTACCTACTCTTTATTGTGAAAATCCACGAGTACGGTGATTCGAAACGCCCGATAACCTCCCCATGCGACCCAAGCATAATCGAGATAATTTTCTCTTGATCTGACTCTTGCAACTCCCACAATTTTTTCATGCGCTGTCTAATCTCGTTAAAAAATAGGTTGGTCAACTGTTTCAGGCTCGTACCCAAACTTTAGGCTTTGCAACTTAACGAAGGTTCAGTGTAGCTCCGACCGGTTAAGGCTGCGAATTGATTCACCACACACTTACATCCCTTGGTCGGTTACATAGTTTTGTGCATCTTGGTGCATCATCAAGGCCACACTCACTCAGTGGTAGCTTATTTGTTCGGGGTGTGATCAAAGGTGGATAAGCTAAAAATGGGCGGGGTGGTAACGGACCTAACGCCACAACCAAGAAGACGCCGGGTTCTCCAGAGCGCGCTTCAATGGAGAGCGGTCATCGACACAGATGTGCGATTCCGAGACGAGTGCGTGATGGGGGGACAGCACTGGAGTCCTCAAACCCCCGGGGTTTAAGCGATTGGTCCGCATGGGGGCATGGGGGACCTCCTCCCATGCTGAACTAGTATCGAAGGGTCACCAAGATCCCCAACGGATCGACGATCTGTTGGTTCCCCATTGAATTCAATGACTTGCTAAATCTTTGTGCAAGCGGTGTGTACATCCATCGCTCCCCACACAGAACATCGCTGCGATCCGAGCCCCATGACCCGGTCCGCCCCCCGCTGGCCTAGGGGGACTAATTAAAATTTCACATTGCGAAATTTTTTACCTAAGTCATTGAATTAGATTGTTTTTTTGTAACTGAACCGGATCACCTCTTGCCCTTGGAGCCACAAGCTCCAAGCGTCTGTTCGGGTTTGTTCTCTGTGTTCCTGCCGTCGCTGCTGCTCTAGACCGTTGTCCCTGCTCCTGATGGGGAGCAGGGCCACCGCTCCTCTTGTGTTTTTTCTTAATCCACTAGGAGCCTCAGATGAGCAACGACACCCGAGTACCAACCACCCCGATGATCGCCCGCCTGCTGCGACATGGGCTGACCCCCAGTACGCACCCACAGGCACACACGAGCTTTGACGTCGCGTTCGAAGCGATCCGTCAGGCAGATGCACTGCGCTGGCACAAAGAGGCCTCATCGGCATCCTTTGCAAAAGCCCAAAGCCTTGGAGCGCAACTGGGTTGGATTCCCCGCGAATACCACGGCGCTCCGCAGGTCTTCAAAAGCATGCAGATCGATCTCTGTACTGCGCTGGACCGCATGGACGCTGCACAAGGTCCGGCACGGACGGTCGCTGCTGAAGCACTCATTGCGGAGGTCCGGCGACACCTGACACGTACCGTGATGACCGATACCCGTCAGCGCGGTCGAAAAGATCCGTCGTACTTGCCGCAGGAAATGGCGGATCAATCTGCGGGCGCAAGCGAGTGAGATGACTGACGGCCAGGGCGATGTGCTCTGGCCGTTCCCAAAACCACTCCAATGCTCCCGGATCAATCTCTACACGCGTCGCCCGTTGGCCGGCGTCCCTGACAGCCCACAACCCCTCTTAACGGCTGCCGGAGACAAGAAGCTCGCCACACACCCTACAACGGCTTCGAGGCCCTCCTGAGCGCTCCTAGCGCCCCTCAGGCGTATCGGCGCATCAACTCCCTGAGTCCTTGAGGTCTGTGCTCCCGCCGCGTGTCGTAGCCCAGTTAAGCACTGCTCTTTCTTCAGCCCGCTCACGCGGGCTTTTTCATTTCTGGAGAACAACCATGAAGCCTTACGAGCTTCCGTATTTCCTGTCCCTCGTTGCTGACCCAGCCCGCTTCAAGCGGCTGATGATCAGACTCAACATGACATCCCCTTCCGCAGCGGGCGACGTCATTCAGTTGATGTACCGACATCGGGACAAGGAGCCTCAATTCTCTGAGCGCGTCTCGGACTTCGGCTATGCCGTCCTCGACCAGTTCAGAAACGACGAGGCAACCAGCGCCATTCCGATGCTTGAGGCGCTCAAGCAATCCGGCCACTTCTCCTCGCAGCACCTGTCTCGGCTTCGCAGGCTCATCGGGTTCTTGGGACCAAACGCAACCGACCTCGATGACGCAATCGACTGGCTACGAGACACCCTCCAAATCATCCGTTGCGATGATTGCGATGACTGGGAATACGCGGACTCTGCATCCCTCACGTTCGGTCAGAACGAGGTCTGCCGTGAGTGCATTGAGGATCACTACGTCTTCCTGAGCCGGTACGACCAATACGTCTTCGGAGATGACGTGGTCACTGCCCTCGATGAAACCGGCGACCGCGTCCAAATCCACCGTGACGATGACGAATTCTGTTGGAACGATGACGCTGGGATGTGGACGCACGTGGACTATGAACACGAGCCGCCAGAGCCGGAGATCATCGCGAGTTACCACTCAAGCAAACGCTTTTTCAGCAAGCGGATCGACGACTGGACCCGAACCCACAAACGCTTCCTCGGGGTCGAATTAGAGGTCGAGATGGCCGACCGTCACACCGAGTGCATGGATAAAGCCGGGCAGCTCAATGAGCTGATCAACGAGGGGATCGTCGGTCGCAACGTGTTCTTCGAGCGCGACGGCAGCCTATCCAATGGGTTCGAGATCATCACTCATCCGCAGTCTTTACCAGCACATCGGGCGATGTGGAGGTGGCTGCAAAACAAAGCGGCCATCAAGGGGCTCGTGTCGCACAAAAGCACGTCTTGCGGTCTTCATGTTCACGTCAACCGGGACAGTCTGACCAAGCTCCAGATCGCCAAGATGGTGGCGTTCGTGAACAACCCTGAGAACAAGGATTTCATGACCGCGCTCGCCCGAAGATACGGTGAGTTATCAGGCTATTGCCGCATCAAATCGACCAACGCAAAGGTCAAACCTCCTGTGTCATCGGACCGCTACGAGGCGGTCAATGTGACCCCGCGACAAACCATCGAGTTCCGGATCTTCAAGGGCACCTTGAAGTACGAGTCACTCGTCGCGGCTCTTGAGTTTGTCCATGCCCTCTGTGAGTACACCGCCCGCTGCGGCGAATGTTCCCTCTCAGACCTTAGCTACGTCTCGTTCCTCCAATTCGCAGAGGCAAAGCTCTCCAAGGAGACCCAGATCCTGCGCGCCTACATCAATAACCGACTCGAAACAGTCTGAGGAATTCAACATGTGTCTTCTCGTCTCTCAACCTGCAGGCGCCGACTTCACCGACGCCTTTCTGCTTGATGTTTACGCCAAGAATGAGGATGGCCTGGGCATCATGTATGCCGAAGGTGGCAGCCTTCATGTTCGTAAATCCCTACCCGCCAGTGGCAAGGATTTCATCGAGTTCTATCGCGAACACGGCTCCAAGCGGAATTGCATCTGGCATGCCCGAATGAAAACCCATGGCGATATCGATATCGAGAACTGTCACCCCTACCAGGTCACCGCGGACATCTGGATGGCTCATAACGGCATCCTGTCCACAGGCAATGATGCTGACCGCGCAAAGTCGGACACATGGCATTTCATCAAGAACGTGCTGGGCCCTGCCCTGACCGCCGATCCAGACCTTCTCCTAGATCTGCAGTGGATCGACTTCATGGGGCACGTCATTGGCAGTTCAAACAAGTTTGGCCTGCTCAGGGCAGACGGTGTGACCTGCATCATCAACAGGCGCTCCGGCGTGGAGTTCTCGAACTCCTGGCTATCCAACACCTATGCTTGGACGCCATCACGTTTCGGCTTTCGGAACTCACAGTCGCAGCAAAAACGCGGACCGGGCGATCAAAGCCTCGGCTTTGAGGACGACTACCGCAACGATTACGCGCCCTGGAAGACCATGCAGCGTGATTGGCGGGATGACAGCCGTAGTCAATCGAAGAGAAAACCCAACCATGAGCTTGAAACGGAACTGTCGGATAGCACCGTTACGAAAGTGACCAGCCACCAGCTCAGGAAGTTTGTGCGGTCCGCGTACAACCAGTGGTTACGCCATGGGCTGACCGGTATTGAGGATTGGGTATGCGAGGCTCCCTCAAAGGCAGCGCAAGTCCTCGCGCATTGGTACGACGATATGGAGATCAACGAGATGATTGACCTTGTTCACCGGGACCCGGATCAGGCCGCCGAGTGGATCGAGGATCTCTTCCGGTCTGATTCTGTGACGCCAAGTTGGCTTTCATGAACGACCTCTGGGAGCAGCACGTCCTGCTGGAGATCAGCGATGCATACGACGACTTGCCGCGTTTGCTTGCCATACACGAAGCTCTTATGCTGATATGGCAACGACACCTCATTCCAGATGATGTGGAAACCCGGATCTCTCTTCACTTAAACAACGTATTGGGCATGTGAGTGATCGGTATCACTCTGGGTGGAAAATCGACTCTCGACTTCCGCCCTGAGTGATACTCGAATTCCGCCCGCGACCCTGGCTAAAACCCATCAACTTAAATTTATACGATAAAAGCGATGAAAATAAAGAAAATCGCAATCACACTACTAATTTGCCTCGGCCCCTCTTTGTCAACTGCAAGTCAGAGCGATCAAGAAGCCATGACCAACGAACAACTGAAAATGTTCAGGCAAAAACATCAAAACACCAGTTCGTCTCAACTGGGGAATTTGCTAGTCGAACTCCAAAGAACAATCCACTCCAAGGCTTCAGAGCGGAGATCATGGGCCGATATGGCCACGCCTCC
>Ga0315905_10004278_pt1 | contig 14561 bp, 12 predicted proteins | sample LakEriMetagenome_5_FD_203522 | JGI IMG/M metagenome (GOLD analysis project Ga0315905, IMG submission 203522) | Freshwater fungal communities from buoy surface, Lake Erie, Ohio, United States - Buoy 4 MA121 | ecosystem: Environmental > Aquatic > Freshwater > Lake | place: USA: Lake Erie, Ohio... | reverse complement strand
CCATCCTGTATATAGAACTTAATAGACCGCTCATAATCGTCTTTCTCGCCTCGCAGAACCTGTATATCTTTGCCCGGATTGATACAGCCCCAGAAACTTCCAATAATAAATCTAAGATCCGTAGTGACTGTCGGTTTCATAAAATAGCCATTCGCGCTCGGATAGACACCCCATAAGGAGGCCCCCGCCTTCTCGCATTCTTTGAAACCTCGCTCTATAATGGCCTTCAAGCTACGAAGCCGTTGTTCATGGCGTTTTGTGGTGGGCGTATATTCAATGAATGCGCGAATATCATCGTCACAGCACACGAGCTTTTCACCCTTCGGGAAGTTATTGAATATCCAATTGCGCACACTGGCCACTCCAGGAAGACCCACGCGGATTTTTCCATATGTGCCTGGCTTCAGAGTCTCCTTATAAAGAGCTTCTTGGTCGGCATCGGCCACCACAACTACGATACGTTCTGCAGGAATCTTATATTCATGGAGGACGGCAAGTGTCTTATCACGGCAGGTTTCTGCCCTTTTATAGGAAGGAATAACAACTGTATAGTCCATCCCTCTTCTGATTATAAAGCATACTTCAAATCGCCCATACCTGATTCCACAATAAAGAAGTTTATATTTTCCACATAGCAGTTTATGCTATATACATAGGTTGTATTTGGGGGCAAGGGATATACTTGGAGATCTATTTGAAATTTCCGAATTACACTGCTATTGATGGAACCTGCTGCCTGACTCGTGGGACTATGCAGTTCAAAGGAATATACGGGTATTCTGCGATTTGCGCCACCATCTAGTGCTCTCCACGGTGTGAGGTTTGTGAAAAAGGAGGTTGGTTTGGATTCCTGGATTTCATTGCCGTTTGCCAGAATACGCAGGGCGCGTATAATATCAATCTGACCTGCAGGAACAACAAGGCCGGTGGCATTTTCCATCTCCACGAATGCGCTGTTACTCGGGACATTGGTCGGTATTTTCGGCCTCTTAGGCCAATCCCACCAATTTGTGAAATTGTGGGCATTATTGCGATATATGAGTTCATCAGAGCGTCTCGGAAGAAGTAGTATGCGCGTAATAGGATTATGAATATCGAGTAAAAGGAGTTGGTTGGTTAGGATCTCAGGGAATGATACGCGGGTGATCTGTCGTATTAAATACACGAGGGGCGTAGTGGCGAATATCTTTTGCTCCGACTCTGGGAGAAATACATAGGTCGTGTGCAAGGTCGGATTGAATGACCAGATATTCAGCGGGGGCACTGTTTGACCAATATCCGTGAAGAAGTTGCGGATTTCATGATTATCACCTGTAACAGGAAGATAGCGCGGGATATTTCTTTGAATACTTCCAAAATTCGGATCTACTGTAAAGCCGGGGGCCATTCGGTTTCCGCGCATGTCCATAATGGTGTAAAGTTGTTGCGAAGGATTCATAGTGATTGTTACATCAACCGTATAGTATTGAAGGCCTATCAGAGGAAGGGCCGAACCTTCTTCCGTAAACCAAAAGGGGAGAGGAACATACACCGTATACGCAGGAATAGAGGGAACATTCGTCTGTCCTCCTGGAGGTAGCGTCTCATCTTGATAAACAGTGGGGTATTCGGCTCCCGTGGCGGTCGGATTTCCGTAGAGACCATTTGCCGGATCGTAGAGGTCTGGAACATCTCCCACGAGTTCTTGCCATTTCTCAAACTTATCCTTCGGATAGTCAATGAGCGCCTTGGACATAAGATACTCGCCGGTGAATTCCTGAATCTTATTCGGACCACAAGTGATTTGCACGGATTGAATAGCAGCCGCTCCTAGATAACGCACCCACTGGAACTGTGTCTGGGTCGTTGGCCCATTCACGAAATCGGTTGTCCTGTATTTGCTGTAGATGGCTGGTATCTCAAAAGAGAAATACATGTCGCTCACGAGATCGCCCACACGATCTATGCGCGCCTTTATTTGGACTGTCTGGTCATACGGATAATCTGTAATACCGTCCATTTTCTTGGACACGGTTTCCTGCGAAAAGTGCGTGTATTTCTTGAACGTCTTGTAAAAATAGGTCATATCGGGGTTGCCCGATAGGATCACATTTTGAGCGCCGTAGGCGACAAGAGCTACTAATCCACCGCCCGGCATTCTCTTCTGACTGTGTCACAAGAGATTTAGGCTCTCTGATTGGTCCACCAACTGTCAATTAAATAGGGGGGAGTATCCATATTGGAATTGTCAAACTTGCTACTAGGCCCCATCTTCATGTCACGTTGTATTTCTGAGTATGTGATTGCATACGCATAATAAAACATATTACTCAAGTATCCTGAGAATTTTCCACTAATGGCCATATTTCCTCCTGCCGGTATTCCCATAGACGGAGTGGAACTGCCCGTATTGTCAAACCCAGGCACACCAGGAGGTGCCAATACCTGGCCTGAACCTTTCACGCTGTTCGGGAACAGAACAAGGGGCTGGTAATTCTGGTAAGGCAGAGTGCCCTTGAACGAGTGTTTCTTCGCCATATTCCCATTCACATATACTTCCATTGCATTCTTGCGCAGGACAAGCGCAAGATGAAACCACTTGCTGAAGGTGATTTGTTCAACATCTATGTAATTGAACCAGCGTTCATAGGTATTCATGACGATTCTCAGAGTAGGTGAAGAGTTTTTGCCGTTAGAGGCACTTACAAACACACCAGGGCATGTAAGAGGGAAGGGTCCAGCATCATAGCCCTTGTAGAATATTGTTCTCCAGGTATTTGTTCCATCGTCCGTGTCGGGATGTATATACACGAACGTAGTATAAGAAAATTCAATGCCGGTTAGTTGGTTCTCGGAAAGTGCAAGAGGGAGATAGCCGGAACTATTTGACAGATTCGGATCTTGCAGGAACGTCTTCTGACCCGATGAAGAATTGGAAGTGACTGTGAGAACGGGGACTCTCACGCCAGAGTAGCCGACCCACAATTTATACATTTCCTCACATGACATGAACAAAATGAAAACTGCCGTTGTAATTATCAATACAATGACAATTTGGGGGAATATTCCTGTACTTGCGAAGTCCATTCTAACATTCTGTATTTAATTTATGATCAACTAGAAGGGCAAGATGCGTAGGGGTTCATAGCGTTCAAGCCATCTGATTTTATAGATACGGACACATTGAAAATACTATATAACCATGCCCAGATATCAAAAGGGCCAGTGGGTCCTTCCTGGTATGTGTTCCAAACCTGATCAGGGCTCAGGGCATTTTTATAATAGGTAATATTGGAGAAATAGCCCTTGAGTTTATCATTATTGCCCATCCCTACATATGAAGTTGCTGTGCCATTGCCTCCTAGGTAGCCAGCCTTATATACACAGGATCTGGCGAGTTTTCCGTCAATGTATACATCCAGCGTGCGACCATTTGCGACTACGGAAATCTGCACCCAGCGCTGGTATTCAATGCCATTTACAATGTCACAGCGGTCATTGCCGGTGAATTTAGAACCGGAGTTATAGTTACTTACTAGTTCTGAAAGAGGGAATCTATTTCCACTCGGGTCTAGTCCAGGGGTCAGTGTATTATCGATCAATTGCTCTGTATCGGGGCCACCCATTGTGCTCTGGCGAATGACCAAGGCAGCATTTTTCGGATTGAGTCCAACATACAGGATTGTTTTACCTTTATCTGTGGATGCGAATCTATTGCCAGTATTTATCTCAAGAAGATTTACAAGGTTGCTATTGCCAGCTCCCTTGCTATCAATCACATACACCCACATGGTTATGGAATATTGCCCCGCGTCTGTGAACCCGGTAAGCGCCTGTTTTGCAACATATGTTGAAGCAGAAATATTATTATCCAACTTCTTCAAATATGCATTGGTTCCGTTCATGGAAACTGTCCCCATGGGCATATTTTTTACGCCAATTTGAGTGGTAGAACCCTTTGAATTTCCATATGCAAGATTATATAGGGTATAGAGAACATATAATACAACCAATAGTAAGACAAAACTTACGATCGTAGACCCATATCCTCCTCCACGCATTCTGTATTGCCCTTAGGAAAATTTCGTGTCGTATACCATAAATTGATTGGGGGGTGCTACATCAGGCAAACCGGTGCAATTCCCGAAAAAACATTTAGGTAGTTTGAGTGCTGACCAAGGAAAGGGATCAGATATATTCGGAATGCCCCGTGTATCCAGAATTCTCTTTGCATCTGCTTCGACATCCGGGGCATACGAGGCTTTGTTCGTTCCTTGGAACATTCCAATATATCCTCCCCATAATTTATTACCTATTTTTACATTCTTACTTCCAGAATCAGGTTCTAGAGGAGGATATGTGGTCATTTTACTTACTTGTAGTTTGGCACCGTAGTATACATCAAATCTCCTGCCTTCTTTTACTATGGTGATCATTGTCCACTTCTGCAAGGGTATTGTCGGGATGGGTATAGCTTCCATATAGTGTTTTCCTGAAGAAAGACCCGTTCTTACTTTTAATAGAGCCGGGACATAGGGCTTATCATTTTGATTTGTATAGCCTGATGCCCATAATTGTAAATATTCTCCCATCCATAGTAATTTTGACATGTGGCTGGGTTTCGGAGGATCCATAGAACATGTTGCGCAATTTGTTCCATCACATTTGCATGGGACAATGGAAGAATAATCTTTGCAATCAGGACCAAACTTGGAAGCTTCTCCTCCCGTAACATCTATGCAATCCACCACGGTTAATGTCTTGGGCGCAGCTGATACGAATATGGCAAAACGCAGAGTGCATGGCGTATTCGTCCATGCAAACTCTTTGGCAGTCAGAACGGTCTTCCCATTAGAAGAAAGATCATAGACCTGTTTATCGCCTTGATACTTTGCTTTTAGGAAGTTACCAAGATGTAAGCCTATAAATATAAGTAATAGCAGTGCTCCTACAAATAGAAAAACTTCTAGGAACATTCTATTTGGGGTGTGTAAAATGCGCGGTCATCATAGACTATCGGTTACACATTTCGTTTCTGAATCCGGGCTTACTCCAAAATCTTTTACTTGTGCAAGAGAGGGGCTTGCAGAAACTATTTCTTTGTATGTGATTGGCCTGGACCATAGATGGAAATTCTGAATATAGATTGTATGATTGGGCGTATTTGTCCATTCGGGAGATGAGTAGAATAATTGCATACCTGATAATCCACTGGGAGTTTGGATCAGATCGTGGACAATTCGTTGAAATACTTGTTTGCCATTCAAATATGTAGTGAACATCCTATCCTCCACAACGACTGTTATACGAAAAGGTGTAAATAAAGGCACATTTTTAATAGGGGCACTATTGTATCGCTTATCACCCGATGGTGAGGAAGAGAAAATTGTAACCACCAAATCATTGGTATTTGTTAAATACATCATCATAGATGTGCGTGTTTTCATATAATCGATGAAAGCATCTGTGGTAGTAGGAATAGGATCGGGCGCTGTAATAGGGGCGGAAGATTTATATAAAATAAGACGAGTATTAGGGTTAGAATTTGTCATATCTGTGAGGTATATATCAATGCTATACGAAAACATATTCACATACGATTTGCCATATAATTTATCATCTTGTTTGGGCACAGGGTCTGAAAAAGGTGGTTGAGTCTTTTTCTTCCAATATACAAGATCATTAGTTGACCCTGGAATAGGTATTACTCCAGGAGAACCAGGATACATGCTGAATACGGGAGTAATAGTGTAATGAATGATTATAAGAATGAGGAATATTATAAAAGAATATAACATAAAATAATAGGTTACATTTAGCCAGTAAGCACTTGATGCCATGTTATCCTGGGCGTTTGCCTGCGATCCAGAAAACATTGCTCCTACACTAAACCAGGAAGAACCTATCGAAGACGTGCTTACAGCAGCTGCGGGTGTGCTGGTAAACCAGGATGAAGATGACGCAGGTTTTGCAGATGTGTTAGTAAACCAGGAAGAAGCTGTGCTTGCACTAGAAGGTCCGCCGAACCAAGAAGGTCCTCCACTAAAAAAAGAAGTGGACGATGTCGCAGCCCTTTGCGGAGCACTGACAAATAATGGTTTCGCAGCCTGTTGAACAGTGGAAGTTAATGCTTTGGGTAAAGTAGAAACAATCGCTGACGGAACAGTTTGTAGAACCGCAAGTGCATTTTGTCCCGCTCGGGTAACAGAAGATCCAAAGCCACGATTTGTTGCGGCGAGGATTTCCCCTATCGCCGTAGGGCGTTCATTTGTGCTACTCATCTTCTACCCTTCTACCTCTATTCAGTTTTCTTGCGTGTAACTCGTTTCCCATTTGTGCCTTTCTTCAGTGTCATTGCCTTCGGATTGAAGCCGACCTTCTTGAAATATTCATTTGTATCGTGATTATTACAAGAGCGCAATTTATCACGCAGATAACATACAAAACTCACGCGCGTATAGGGTTTTTCTGCACCGAGTGTGCCTGTCTCCAAGTCGTCTTTATGAATCCTCGGAAGATTCTTGTTAAATGTCTTGTCAGCAGGCAGTTCATACATTTCCGTATTTGTGTGCCACTCATGCACGTCCATCGCCAAGAAATCTCCTGTGCGAACATTGAAACCTATTTGGAACTGCGGGAACAGAGTATATCCTCCCTGGTATTTTCCACGCTCAATGACCGATAAATTGCCGTATCCTTCTTTAAAATCCCCAGCATCCTTGTGGAGAGCCGTTCGGAAATTGCGATTGACGGTCACGGAAGAAAAAGATGTTCCTGGAATGTGTAAAAGGGGTTTCTCTTCGGCTGCGGATCTTTGCAAGTTATACCGGTCGGGAACGAGTTCTCGGAAGCAGTTGTCAATCGCCTGGATAAATGGAAGTCCGTGTTTATAATATTTCCAGAAACGGGCCGTATACGATGTAAGCCGACAAGGCAATTTCATAAAGGGTGTGGCATCAAAATATCCGAGCACAGAGCTGAACACGTTATTATTGACGCGCATATTGCTCGTCGTTTTCCCGTCCAACTTATACTTTGCCGACCAGCCATTAATATCTGTGGGGTTCTTGCCCTTCCAGTATTTCCCTTTTACATCAATAGGTCCCGCAGCAGCCCCGCGATTTCTGGAGGGCGCCGCCGTAATCCAGAATCCTTCCCAGCCGATTTTTACCGTTTCAGGATCTATGACCTGTTTGCGAAGTTTCGCTAGGAGTTTCTCTTTGCCGGTTTCATTATCTACCGTATATATGTCTACATCTGTGTCAAAGATGGTGTAGGGTGCCTTCTTATTTGACGAGTTTATTATGGTGACTTTTATATTGCCATTGCCATCTCTATGGACCTTCCCCTTTTCCGCGTCATTGAAATGGGTTCCTTCAAGGGCTGCGATTTCATCGGCCGTGAGAGCAGGTTTCACCACAATTTTTTTGACTTGTTTATGTAAGGGCTTTTTTTCTTTTGGTTCAAACCCCTTATAAATATCGGGCGGGAACTTTGTGAGTTCCATCTGCTATAGGTAGTCTTTAAGATTTCTCCAATAGCCAGAATGCGCCACCGAGGGCCACGCATACGCCTATTCCTAGACCTAACCCGCGCAAAAATGCTGCATAATCGGCTTCTAGGAAATCATTGGGCGTATATACGGGAGACCTACCTCTTGCGCCGAGGCGAGTATAATACTGTATTGCCTGTGTTTCTGTAAAGGGGGGCTTTTTCAGAACTTTATTGACTTCATTGTGCAGAAGCACAGTCCAGCGAAATAAATCGTTGCGATTATCTAAATGAGGTGTAATAGGGTATTTCTCCATATGGGTATTATAATGTTCTTTGCAAATAGGGCACGGGATCAATATTTTTAGACTTTCATAGAATTCTTTCGCGGCCTTTTTATGTGCATGGGAGGGCTTTGCTGGATAGCCGAGTGCCACTATATGAATAGTATGCCAGAAGAAGGGTCCCCAAGTTTCAGGGGGTATGTGCATTCTATTATATTCGGAGGAGAATGAGGGAAGCGTTGTAGACGAAGCAGGTCTAAAAACACGTGGTCATAAATTGGAAGGAAGATGGAGAGGCATCGTAACACGGTCATTTGCACAAACTGCGGAGGTCAAGGACATGCATTTCGCCAGTGTATTGCCCCTGTGACGAGTTACGGTGTAATTATGGTTCGTCCCACCACGAAGGACTTTGATGTTGCTGCCGTCCTTGCAAATAATCCTGGGTTTGTTACGGGTATGGAGAATCAGCCGTTAGAGTTCCTTCTCATTCAGAGGCGTGATAGCCTGGGATTTATTGAGCTTATGCGGGGTCGTTACAAGGTCACAGACATTGACTATATTCGTCTGCATATTGGGGGCATCACAGAGGAAGAGAGGAGGAAATACATGACCGGGCCCTTTGAGGAACTGTGGGCCGGTATGTGGGGTCTAGATCATTCGCACTTATACAAGAACGAGTATGAGATTGCCAAGGCAAAGTGGGAACAAATCCATGCGGGCATTACTGATCTGAGTGGAAAGTTCTGGACGGTTGCAGATATCATTGCCTCTGCTGGGCCTGCTCCCCCCACGCCAGAATGGGGCTTTCCGAAGGGCCGGCGCGATGCCCAAGAAAGTGACTATGTCTGTGCAATGCGCGAGATGTATGAGGAGACCGGTGTAAGAGAGTCGCAGGTGATCCCCATCAAGAACTTGGAGCCACTTGTGGAATCTTTTTTCGGAAGCAATCATGTGCATTATTGTCACAAGTATTATGTGGTGTGGGTTCCTTATGAACTGAAGGTGGAGTTCAACAAGGACAACGATCATATGCGCCGTGAAATAGGGGATCTACAGTGGTTTTCCATCACAGAAGCCTTGAAACATCTGCGCGAGGACAATATTGAGAAGCGCGAGGTCTTACTCAAGGCAGCTTCCGTGTTCCGCAACCTCTGCCCCTTTCCTGTGGCACCGTTCAAGCGGTAGACTAGGATTATTTTAAAAGCTTATACGCCAAGGCATATTTATAATGTGCGTTAGCATAAATGAATTATTGGTAACTAGTAGATGGCGAGGCCCCCTGAACACGAAGCATTGCTGGACCGTTGGAGAACGGAAGAAGACGATGGTGAAAGAGACCGGATTTTAGAAGAACTCGTAAGGAACAAGATCTTTCCTGGCGCCGAGCAAGAAGAATACGAGCGCACTGGCGGACTTTACCCTGACTTGGAAGACCCGGAGTTTATTGTCAAACTCATTCGTAAGCGCGAATTTCAGGAATCCAAGCAAAAGACAATAAAGGAATCTATGGATGATGGGATAGATAAGTGCAGGACGACAGAGGATTTTCAAATCACGCCCGTGCAACGATTTGTCAGTCGTTTCCTGTCTCCGAGGACCCCCTATAACTCGGCCCTCCTATTTCACGGAGTGGGTGTGGGAAAGACTTGTGCAGCCGTAACCGTGGCGGAAAGTTATCTACACGACTACCCTTCTAGAAAAGTCTATATCGTCGCTCCTCCCAATATCCAGGAGGGGTTTCGCAGAACAATCTTTGATATGAATGCCTTGAAGATTGTAAAAGGTGAGAAGAATCGCCATGTGGGTTGCACAGGTGACACATATCTGGATATCACAGATACGCGCACCGAGTATAATAAAGCCAGTATAGAGGCGCGAATAGGAAAGGCCATACGCAGTCGTTATGAATTCTTCGGCTATACATCATTTTATAATCATATAGTTTCGCTAATGAGTGGTGCGCCGACAAAAGGGCTTAGTAGAGAACAGCTTCTGGATGCACAGACCTCTATATTGCGCGAAGAGTTCAGCAATCGTGTGATTATTGTGGATGAGGCGCACAATTTGCGTGACAATCCTATGGAGGGTGAAGAAGAATCTACAGATGATGCGAATCCTAACGACTCGGCAGATGCAAAGGCGGGCAAAAAATTAACGCCATTCTTCAGGAGGGTGTTAGAGGTGTCTGATGGGATTTCTCTGCTCTTGATGACGGCAACACCTATGTATAATAGTTTTGTGGAAATTATCTTTCTTCTGAATCTTCTTCTTACAAATGACAAATACGAGAATATTCGCGTATCCGATGTATTTAATATCAAAGAGAAGGCCTTTGTCAAGGGCGGTGAGAATATTCTGGGAAGAATTGCCGGCCATTATATATCCTTCATGAGAGGTGAGAATCCGCTCACTTTTCCCCTGCGCCTCTTGCCCGATTCACCCCTTTTAATAAGAGAGTGGCCGAGCAATAATCCCAAAGGCGAACCGATTGACGATGATGAACTTCTTCGTTCCGTGAAGCTACCGTGTCTTTCGGCATTTTATAAGGAGGAGTCAGAGCTTTTATACAAGGCAAAGTCAGCGGAAATTGTTAGATCTGCTGAGGGCATGGGGATTACAAATATGGATATCCTAGTGCAAGCGGGTAATTGGATTTTTCCTGGATCCGAAGGCGATGATTTCATGGAGCGGATTCGTCAGACAGGATTTGATCGCACCTTTGTGAAAGAAAAGCGCAGTGGTCTAGTATATTTTAAGAATGAGAATGAGGCGAGGGGTGCTAGCTGGCTTTTATACGATAACCTAGACGCCTATAGTGCAAAGTGCAAAGTCTTATTGAATCGTTTGAATAATAGTCGTGGTGTCTGTTTCGTATATAGTCGTTTTGTTCCCTCGGGTGCTCTCAGCATTGCTCTCGCGCTAGAAGCGAATGGCTATACATGTTGGAATCGGGATATTGGCTTTCTGGGCGAAGGCAATCAGCATCCTCAGGGACGTCAGTGCGCTCTTTGCCCACGCCACGAGCAGGGACATGGACAAGTCGCAGAAGAGGAAGGAACTCCAGCACACTCCTTCAAACCGGCCAAGTATGTCTTGCTCACCGGATCTGAAGAACTTTCTCCCGCGAACGCTAAATCTATTGACGCTGCGAGAGCATCTACAAATATGTATGGCCAGGATGTAAAAGTCATCCTAGGTTCGCAAGTAGCAGGCGAAGGCCTTGACTTGAAATATGTAAGAGAGGTCTTTGTGTTTGACAGTTGGTATCACTTGAATAAATTGGAGCAGGTCGTGGGTCGTGGTATTCGTAATTGCTCGCACGCTACTTTGCCTCCTGAGAAACGTAATTGCACGGTTTCCTTATTGGTGAATGCGTATATGACAGAACCGGCTGTAGAAACAATTGACATGTATTCTTATCGCATGGCACTGCGCAAGGCATTGATAGTGGGGAGAGTAACGCGTGTAATAAAGGAACACGCCATAGATTGCTCTGTAAATAAGGATGCTATTGTGGTTTCGGGCCTTGATCCTATGCCGTCATTACTAGACAGCCAGGGGAAACAGAGAGTAAATGTGCCGATGAAAGATGTTCCTTTTACACCTCTATGCGACTGGCTAGAGACATGTGACTATGATTGTAAATATGTGCGTGGTTCCACGGGTGAAAGCGTTGCCTTAGAAAAAGAAATACCCTTGGAAATGCAAGATAGTCATACATATGACGAATATACGGCGAGGTTTCAGATGAATCGCTTGAAGGTTTATTTGATTGATCGTATCACAAAGGGCACGCCCTTTGTTACATTTGAAAAGATTAGTAATGATTTTTCCATAATTCCTGCGCCTCTTTTGCGTTCTTTGCTTACGGAGATTGTTCAACAGCGCGTGGTAATTTCCACATCCTATGGTTCTGGGCGAATTATTTTACGTAATGGCTATTATATTTTTCAGCCTGATAAATTGAAAGACCAGAGTGTGCCTATTGCCTTGCGCACACTCGTTGTGCCTGTGCCACGCGACCGTTTTGAACCTAGGGTTGAAGAGATTGTGCAAGCTGTGGCGGGAGAAGGAAAGCAAGATGGTGCGGCTGCAGGAGAATTATGGCCGAGAGTTCTTGGCTGGGCAGAAGAAATACGCAATGGCGATGCCGATGAAGAAGCTGTACCAGAGGGGCTTGTTGAGTCTGTAAATGCTTTGCGACAAAGCATGGGTAAAATAAAGGCACAGGGAGAACGCTTGGAAATGCTTGCGTGGTTGTATAATAATGTAAAAGAGGATGATGAGGCACGTGAACTGTATGCAGATATCATTATGGAGTATTTCTGGGACGAATTCATGCCTACTTCCGCGAAGATTGATTTGTTCAAGGCAAACCATGATGATCCTGTGTTACGAAAGGTGGCGGCCGAGTCGTATTGGGAACTGGAAGGGAGTGAGTATATTCGTATTTTAGATTCGTATACGAATGAAATAGTATATTTATACATGCAACCTGAGACAGGAAGCTTAGAGCGTTGCCCTCGTGCTATTATTGAAGTGCTTGAAAAAGACAGAGTCCACGATCCTTTGTTAAAGAAGTCTATTCGTGTTGATCACACGGGATATGAATATGGCTTTATTATTTATCATCCTAAGAAAAAGGAAATGGTGTTTAAAAAGAGTAAGCCCCCTGGACCTGGTCAGAAAGTCACACGGGGTTCTGAGTGCTCTATCAATAGTAATACGACGTATGAATTGAAATCGTTGGAAAAATTCGGCAAGAAAATAAATGATGCTGGAAAACATGCTCTTGGTTTGAATATGATGGATGAGAGAAGAGCGAAGAATTCTATCCGTGTTTGCACAATCAGCGATATTGTGATGAGATATTTGGATAAGCTGGAGATGAATTCCAAGCGCTGGTTCTATCGTCCGTTGGAGTCAAAGTTACATGGGCATCCTTTGAGATAATTGGGGTCTAAAAATGAAACACGCGGTCTAGGTTAGATAAGGTCCCCAGATGGAACAACTCGCCGTATTTCAGGAAAAGGTTGTTATATCCCCCATCGACCTCCATTCGGATGTAGGGTCATTTGATGATATTCTTATGGTAAAGTTAAAGAAGCAGTTGGAAGGGAAGTGCTCTAAGCATGGGTTTGTTATTCCTGGGAGTCTGGAAATGCTGAGCCGTTCTATGGGCATTTGTGAGAAGGGCCGTGCTACTGCGGACTTCATTTACTTTGTAAAGGCACAGGGGAAGGTGTATAATCCTCCCGATGGCACCATTGTTGTTGGTGAGGTCAGTCTTAAGAACAAGATGGGTTGCTATGTTGTTGTAGATAATGCGGTGCGTATTATGATTCCGCGGGATCTTCATATCGGCAATGATGAGTTTGAGAATATTTCGGTAGGAGACAGGATTCGGGTTGATATTAAGAAGTCGCAGGTGCGTGTGAATGCTACGCACATCTTGAGTATTGGCCAGTTCTTGGGTCTGGAGGAAGGCGCTGGCAAGGCTGTTGCTGAGGGCGAGGGCGCCGCCGAAGGTGAGGAAGAGGGCGCTGCCGAAGGCGAAGGCGAGGAAGAGGGCGCCGCCGAAGGCGAGGGCGAAGGCGAGGAAGAGGGCGAAGAGGGAGATAGCTTGCCTGAGCTAGCACCTCCTGCAACCTAATATCTATACAATAAAGTCCCTATTACGCATCTCTTCTTTTCGTCTTATTAACGTCCGGCATTCTTTTAACTCTCCCCAGGGGTATAACGAACATTGATTGTTTCTATGGAATATCTTGAAGACTATCGTGCGTAAGAATATTTCTCACATAAGGTTCCCAAACATAAGAATGGGGGATACCGAGTTTGAAAAAAGAAAACAAATTATGGAGGATGTTCGTGGATTTAATCGCGCTGAGCAAGAGGAGTTGTATCGTATCCTCCGAAGATGTTCGGAAGAACTGAGCGAAAATCGCAACGGCATATTTTTTGATCTTATGAGCCTGAAGCAAGAGACTGTGGACAAAATCAAAGAGTGGATTTCCTTCTGCAAAAATAATCGCACGAGCTTTGAAAGCCGTGAGAAGGAATTAAATAATCTCATGCACACTGCGAATGAGGACTCTAAGGCCTAAGGTTATTTTATGTATATTATACACGTAAGGACGATGCTAGAATTTCGTCGCATTATCAGTAAAAACCCTTCTCGCGATTGTTGTGTTACAACGTTCGCGAAAGAGATTGGCGAGACCTGTCGCATGGAGTCAAAGGATATGCTCTGGGGTTCTCGGATTTGTCATCTTGTGCCAGCGCGTTTGACTACCGCGTGGCTTATGTCCGAGGACCCTCTGATGTTGATTGCCGGCGATGGTTACAGGGCCACTGAGGTGCGCGACAAGGCATTTGCTCTTCAGGAAGAGGCGCTGGCGAATCTCCGTGGCAATCGTAAGCTCAGCAAGGCGAAGATGGGGGATGCACTCGCAGCAATTAAGCCAACAGCCGATCACACGAAGGTAGTGGCGATGATTCTTTACGCACTCAAGAAAATCCAGACCGTGTGTTTTGATCGTGAGGGGAAGACCGTATGGACTATGCCGGAAGATTTGCGGGCATGGGATAAGAGCTTGAAGACGCTGTGGGTGGATGCACGGTGCGAGATCATGTTAGAGGGCGAGGGCCCTGACTTCGCCCAGTGGATTAGCAGTCGTCAGAACGATGGATGGACGATTGATTGGCCAGTTGCTGAGGGTAGTCTAGAGGAAATCAAGGCTCGTGCACAGGCTCTTGGGCTGAATCCTCGGCCTGCCGAGCTCGGTGCAAAGGTGAAAAAGG
>Ga0315905_10004277_pt1 | contig 14565 bp, 12 predicted proteins | sample LakEriMetagenome_5_FD_203522 | JGI IMG/M metagenome (GOLD analysis project Ga0315905, IMG submission 203522) | Freshwater fungal communities from buoy surface, Lake Erie, Ohio, United States - Buoy 4 MA121 | ecosystem: Environmental > Aquatic > Freshwater > Lake | place: USA: Lake Erie, Ohio... | reverse complement strand
GAAGCCGCCAAAGCCAACCCCGGCGTCCGCGTCGTCAGCCTCCCGTGCTTCGAACGATTCGACCGCCAGAGCGCCGACTACCGCGAAAGCGTCCTCCCCGCCGCCTGCACCAAACGCGTTGCCATCGAAGCCGGTGTCTCCGGCCTCTGGTGGAAATACGTCGGCACCCAGGGCACCATCCTCGGCATCGACCGCTTCGGCATCAGCGCCCCAGGCAACACCGTCATGAAGGAACTCGGCATGAGCGCCGAAGCCGTGACGGCGGCGCTGGGGTGAGCCTCTGAAGGTGAAGTGCGAATGCTTTCAACTTGAGCGCCTTGAGTCACCTCGAGGCGCTCAATTGCTATTGATCCACCGGTGTTCCTCAGCGAAATCGAACGGCAAGACAGGCTCATCATCGAAGGAGAGGAATTCCCCCTATAAAGACTATCGCTCTGGGTTCGCACAAAGACACCGGTGCATGGCTGCTCACCAACGTGCAGGAGGAGCCCGTGCTTGTCACACTTCCTGATGGAAACCGTTACATCATCAGTCATCCCGATGACCTCCAGACCGAGGCAGAGCTGCTGCGGAACAATCAGCGGTTCATCCGTTTCCTGGAAGCGGCCAGAAGTGATCCCGAGCGCCACAGTCTGGCAGATGTCAGGGCGGCGCTGGCAACCGAGTAAGCCGGTCGATCATGTGAAGCGGCTCAGTCGATCGCCCGGATATCATCGCACTCCTGCAGAGCAGTGGTGCCACTCTGTCATGGGATGATTTCCTCGCATTGGCGGCACGCTACGGTCCCGCTGGCATCGCGGAGAAAGTACGCCAGCTTCTTCAGCCATGACATCCGTCAATCTCCCGAACCTTGAACTGCCTGACCAGAGCCCGCCTGACTGGGGTAGGGACATCGTCCCGCCGGATGTTTGGGAACGGTGGCTGCAGGACGAGCGTATCCGTCGCGAGCAGACTGGCACGCTTCTCACGGAGTCCATTCCCGTGTCGGCCGAACGATTCACCGTCTGAGCGGCCCTCGTTCCGACTGCACGGCGAACCTGATGGGTGCAGCGAGAATCTGGCGCGGGTACTTGCAGTCGGGAGCTGAATTGTCCGGTGACGATTTCCCGGCTAGATTTGAAACCGTGTGACCATCCCGCCTCTCGGCTTAACGAAGTAAACCGGGATGCGGGTGGACGATCGTGAAGAGATGCGGTGGGTCAAAATGTCAGTTGACCCTCCAAGTCGCTCGAAGCAGGATTCACGCACTACACCGTTAAGCCCGTGGGCGGGCTACTATCTGAACCTCCCGGAGAGCAATCTCCCGGAAGTTCCTTATTGCTGCACCATGAAGAAAACAGCTATCCTGATTGATGGCGAGTGGTTTCGCCGCGGCCTGCAGGTGATTCTGAGGATTCTGCAAGGCCGGGTGAATCTGAGCAAAGACCTGATCAAGGATGCGGATCTCGTGCGGACGATTACTCCCATTCCATAACAGCCTCAATACCCGGGATTTAGAGTAGCATACCAGAATGACCCACACCCACGAGCCAGCCGTCGAGATTCTCGGCCCGTACGCCATGCCGCATGATCTGGCGCGGCTCTACTATGGCCGTCTCCTCTGGCGCAAGGCGCGGACGCGGGCGCGCCTGCTCCGGCATTGGGCGGATGAGCGGCATCCTTACCGCGACCGCTTTCTGCAAACATGGCGGCCGGTGGTGGAGGAAGTGCTGGAGGCGGATCCGGCGCAGGATTTCGAACTTGATGCCCAACTCATGGCCCGCGGCCTGAGCCTGCGCGTGGTGGTCCGCGAGATCCCTCCTGTCATCGGGAGTTTCATCGCGGAGTCGCGGCTGCACCCGGCATGCGGCGAATCGGCATCTGAGCCTCCAGCAGCATGAACTACCGCACATGGCACCTGCTTGTCCGCTGGGGATTTGTGGTTCTCATGCCGGTGCTGCTCGCAGGATTCCTGATGCCGGCCGGAGGTCTGGGGCCGCTGCTGGTGACGGTCGGCGTCGCTTTGGTTATAGTTCTTGGTCTGACCGGAGCAGTCCTCGCCATGCTCCTCCTCAGGGGCCAGTTCCGCTTTGCCTGCCCGGTTTGTCGGCAGCGCCACACGCAGGTGGTCGGGTCGAGCAGCGGCGGGACGATGGATTTGTTATGTGAGCAGTGTGGTTTTTTCCGCGAGACGGGCCCCTTCAAACTGAAGCTCAAGCGCGAACGCTTCACGGATGTGGACGGAAACCCACTTGTTCCGCCGTCGTCATGAAGAAATCCGGCATGACCGCCGAAGCCATGAAGGCGTTGCTGGGGTCATTGCTCACGCATGTGAATCGACCGTCGTTAGCTGAGTCAACACAATCACCCGCAATCACATGAGCCTTTTCTCCTCCCAACCCTCAATCCCCGCGCGGGTCCTCACAGAAGCCGAATGGATCGAGCTGGAGGAGACGCCCTACAACCCTCCTAGTCCGGAATTGTCTGAAGATGATTTCGAGGCCGAGTTTGACGCCGCGGAGACCGGACTCATCGCGGTGCTGGAGCATTTCGGACGCAATGCAGCGGCGGGCGGCGACTTCATTCACGATTGGACAGTCCCGGACGGTTCGCGCGGGATCTGTTTTGAGATCCTGCACCGTTCCAAACTCAGGACGCCTCGATTGATTCCATCACTCCTCGAGTTCCTGCATTCGCTTCCGCAGTCCTACAGCATCGGGATGAGCAGTGATCAGTTCACGGACTACATCTACGTTCGCCGCGAGGGCGTGCTGGTTTACGAATGCAGCCGGAGGACGATGCGCGCGTTCGGGCTGACCAAGGGAAACTGAGAGCGCGATGACTGGCTGGACAGCCGGGGTAGGGGAGCTTTATTGGGACGGCATGTGGAAGCGCTTCTTTCGTAAGTCTCAGCCTGAGAAGGCTCCGCCGACCCCGGAGCCAACTGCCCCGGAGTTGCTGACTCTCAAGCAGCGGGTGACCGCTTTCTGGGAATGGTATGCCAGTGTTGCGGGTCGTTTCTATTCCGAGATCGATAGCAAGCGCTGCGGTGATCTAGAGCCCGAGGTATCCGCGAAAGTGAATGAACTGCTCGGGGGAATGGCATGGGTGTTCGGTCCGGGGGCGAATGGTGCAGGGCACAGCTTCACGCTGACCCCTGAAGGGAATCGCCATCGCCGCCTCGTCGCTCAGTATTGGCTAGCGCAGGCTCCGGAAATCGATGGCTGGACATTCTATGCGTCAAAACAGCCATCCGAGATGCATCGCATGGGTCAGACCATGCGCATTCAGGACCTGAGTTTCGGGGCGAACGAGATCTGGCTGACGCCGAGCGTGGACGCGGAGGCGGAATCCGTCGATCTCATGGTTTGGCACCCGTTGTTCGACCGGATCGATAACAGACTGCGCTGGACGGTCGTCTTCCTCTGGCTGGATGAGGCGCTCGGCGAGGACGCGGTTTCGCAGCGAGTGGGTGAGATCAGGCTGGGTGACACCAAACTGGCCGCCGCACTTCCGCTGAGCGAGCTTCCGGAATACATTGCCGAACTGGAGGCGGAACGGGGCTGGAAGTGCATTCCACCGCATCAGTGCTATAGCAGTTATCATCGAAAGGAACCGGAGCGGGGCGGTGGATTGCGTCGGGACATTATCGCAGGCTCGACGCTCCAGATGAACATTGTGCAGGACTATCCGATGGAGGCCAATCCACTCGCGGACTTCGGCGCGGAGTACGAGATGATCATCATCCCCATAAACCAGCTGCCGCCGGGTCATCAGGTCGATGCCAGAGGTCAGTTGGAGGAGGCTCTCGAAGCCGCCCTCTCAAAATCAGGCGCCGGAAAGGTGCTTGGAGGAGCAACCGGATTGGAAAACGCGTACATCGATCTCGTCGTCTTTGACGCCGACCGCTCCCGGCAGGTCATCCACTCCGTCATGGCAGCAACCCCGTATGCGGAGCATTACCGGACCGCCGGCTTCGTCCAGGCTTCCGGGCGGTGAGGGTGGTCATTGCGGGCCTCTAGCAGCGGCTCGTGAGGTGAAGCGGACATGTACCCGACATGGATTGTCTGCCAGCCCGCGGCAACCATGATTCCCGGTCTGTGTTGGGGGAAGTGTGGTCCCGGATACGGATGAGATCGGGGGAGGCGAGGGGGTCAGAGGGTGGGGGGATTGCTATCTTCGGGAGGGGTGGCGCGTGGGGTCAATCCAAGTTGGGCGAGGCGTTGGGCGGTGAGGCGTTCAAGGCGCTGTGCTTGCGTGAGCAGGGTATGGCGGAGTCCGGCAGAAACGTCCCGTTCGCTGATGACGCGTGCGAGGTTGGCAATGGTGGCGGCCCGGCGGGCGATTCGGATGTCCGGGTGACGGCGTTGCTCGTAGACCGCGTCTGGAATGATACGGCGGCGAACGGAGGCAGGCAGGATGATTTCCGGGCAGGGCTGAATCTCCTTCTCGTTCAGAACGGCACCGACGGCAGAGGCACGCAGCACGCGCTGGAAGACGGTGTACTCAGCGCAGTTGAGATAGTGTGATCGCTCGCTGTGGTGCAGGTCGCGCATGTCTGCGTCGAGGGGCCACATCTCGATCTCGGCTACTTCGAACGGGTCGAGCACGTTCATCGCGACAGCGTCGGTCCGCTGGTTGGTGAGATGTCTTCCGATGCGCTGCCGAAGGCTCTCGCAGGTCTGTCCGACATAGATCGGCTCACCGTCGTAATCGTAGAACGCATAGACGCCGTGTTTTGAGTTGCCGACCTTATTGCCGTCAGGGCCAAGAGTGTCGAAGACAGCCGAGATAGCTGCCCGGATGGCCGCGACATCCGCGGGCAGCTGCGGTGGAGGATCACCGGCTCCGGTATTTGACGGGTCGTGCGGCGGGATTCGGGAGGGCATGACGTTCGGCGATGGCTGGATTCAGGCAGTGTTCCGCGATCCACTGGACGACGGAGACGCAGACAGCGTCACCGAATCCGAAGAGCGCCTGATTGAGGGACAGCTCGGGGGGCATGCGGAACTCGGGCGCACCCATGAGACGAGCGCATTCGCGGGGGGTGACGAGACGCACGCCGTAGCGTCCGCGACCTGCAACGAAGAGGATCTGGCGGCCGCTGCCGCCGCGGGGTGTGCGCAGGCAACCGGCGCGGCCATCCGTCCGCAATTCGGCCATGGAGACACCCTTGCGGACGCGGCGGAAAACCGTGCCGTATGTCAGGCGGGTGCCATGGATCATCCGCTCCGCTTCAGCGCGGTGGCGTTCGCTCATCTGGCTGAGGAGGTATGAGGCCCGCTGATCGCTCCACCAGACGGTGGAATTGAGAGGCACGTCTTCGACGATATCGGCGAGTGTGGCCGCGCAGGACGGAAGCGGCGGCAGCGGGCGCAGGTTCCAGCGGATTTCCGGATGCCAGAGGATGAAATCAGCTAGTGCAGGCGGGCGGCACGAGCCACCGAAAAATGACTCGGTGTCGCTGATAGGTGCCGGGCGTTCATCGAGTGTGCCGATCACGAACAAGCGCTGACGGCTCTGAGGGACGAAGTGCGCGGCGTCGATGATCATGGCGTCGACGCTGTACCCGAGTTCATTGAGCGCGAGACAAGCGTCGCGGAAGTCATTGCCATCATGGGACGTCAGGAATCCCGTGACGTTCTCAAGAAGCACTAACGGCGGTCGGCGTTTCCCCATGCCTTCAAGCACGTTGATGAAGCCCCAGAAAGCGCCCGAATGCTCACCGGCGAGGCCTCGGCGCGCCCCGGCGAGTGACAGGTCGGTGCATGGAAACGAGGCCGTCGCGAGCGTGACGTCGGGCACGTCGGCACCTTTGAGTGCGTGTACGTCGCCCAGGACGAAGTGGCTGTCATCGGCGGTGAAGTTCCCGTGATACATGCGCTGCTTATCCGGGCAAATGTCGTTTGCCCAGACGGTGGACCAGCCCGCACGTTCAAGCCCGAGCCGCATCAGGCCGATGCCGGCAAAGAATTCCGCGACGGTCTTTTTCATGGGCATGGATGTGAGGAATTTGACGGTAGGTGACAGGGAACGAAACCGCGCCGCGGCACGCCGATTCATTTCACGGTGCGTCGTCCTTGTCAACGCATCGGATCGCGCCCGATCCGGATGGCGTCAGCCGGAGTGGGCCACGTGGCGGTGAGGTCTGCGTTGCCAGCCTGCTTTGAGGGAGCCTCCGAGGCGTGTCAGGCGAGGATGGGTTTGATGAGGTTGCCGTGGATGTCGGTGAGGCGGAAGTCGCGGCCCTGGGATCTGTAGGTGAGGCGGGTGTGGTCGACGCCCATGAGGTGGAGGATGGTGGCGTTGAGGTCGTGGACGTGGACTGGGTTTTCGGTGATGTTGTAGCAGAAGTCGTCGGTGGCGCCGAGGGTGAGGCCTTTTTTGACGCCTGCGCCGGCCATGAGGACGGTGAAGCAGCGAGGGTGGTGGTCGCGGCCGTAGTTATCGGCGGTGATGCCGCCTTGGGAGTAGATGGTGCGGCCGAATTCGCCGCCCCAGACGATGAGAGTGTCGTCGAGGAGGCCGCGGTTTTTGAGGTCGTTGATGAGCGCGGCGGTGGCCTGGTCGGTGTCGCGGCACTGGCCGCGGATGGCGTTAGGGAGACCGCCGTGGTGATCCCAGCCCATGTGGAAGAGCTGGATGAAGCGGACATCGCGTTCGGCGAGACGTCGGGCGAGGAGGCAGTTGGCGGCGTAGGAGCCGGGGCGTTTGACGTCGGGGCCGTAGCTGTCGAGGACCTCGGGGGATTCCTTGGAGACATCGGTGAGGTCCGGGACGCTGGCCTGCATGCGGAAGGCGAGTTCGTACTGGGCGATGCGGTTGAGGATTTCGGGATCGCCGAGGGCGTCGTGGCGGTGCTGGTTGAGGGCGGCGAGTTCGTCGAGGGTATCGCGGCGCATGGAGCGGTCCATGCCTGGCGGGTTGTTGAGATAGAGGACGGGTTCGCCTTTGTTGCGGAATTTGACGCCTTGATAGCGAGCGGGGAGGAAGCCGGCGCTCCAGAGCCGGTCGTAGAGCGGCTGGTCGTCGGGGCGGCCGCTGCCGAAGCTGGTGAGGACGACGTAGGAAGGGAGTTCCGAGTTGGCGGAGCCGAGGCCGTAGCTCATCCATGCGCCGATACTGGGGCGGCCGGCGAGCTGGGAGCCGGTCTGCATGAAGGTGATGGCGGGGTCGTGGTTGATGGCTTCGGTGTGGAGCGATCGGATCATGCACCAGTCGTCGGCGAGCTTGGACATATGGGGCATGAGTTCGCTGAACCACATGCCGGACTGGCCGTGCTGGGCGAACTTGAAGAGGGAGGGGGCGACCGGGAAGGTGGACTGGCCGGAGGTCATGGTGGTGAGCCGCTGACCCATGCGGATGGAGGCGGGGAGGTCTTCGCCGCGGCGTTTTTCGAGCTGCGGTTTGGGGTCGAAGAGATCCATCTGGGAGGGAGCGCCGCTCTGGAACAGATAGATGATGCGCTTGGCCTTTGCAGGGAAGTTAGGGAAGCCCGGGAGGCCGGGAACGCCTGCGGTGGCGGCGGGAGCGGGGCTGCCGAGGAGTTGGGAGAGTGCGGCGAGGCCGATGCCGCCGGCCGACTGGCGGAGGAACGTGCGGCGGGAGAGCTGGCGGCGGACGTCGGCGGACAATCCCGAGAAGAGGTGGTCGTTGCAGTGCATGGCGGGATCAGTTGCGGGTGACGGATTCGTCGAGGTTGAGGAGAATGTTAGCGGTGACCGTGTGGGCGGCGAGTTCGGCGGGTTCGAGCCCTTTGACGGGAGGCGAGCTGCCTTGGCTGATGAGGGCGGCGGCGTCTTCCGGGTGCTGCTGGAAGGCGGCGAGACGGGAGGCGAGGCCTTTGGTGAGGGCGGCGAGTTCGGCGGCGTCGGGCTGGCGAGCGGTGACGGTGCGGAAGGCCCATGTGATGCGGGCTTCCGGGGTGGTGCCGCCGTCGGTGAGCATGCGTTCGGCGAGACGGCGGGCGGCTTCGACCCATGTGACCTCGTTGAGGAGAGCGAGGGCCTGGAGGGGCGTGTTGGTGCGCGAGCGTTTGACCGTGCAGATTTCGCGGTTGGGCGTGTCGAAGAGGAGCATGGTGGGAGGCGCGGCGGTGCGTTTCCAGATGGTGTAGAGACTGCGGCGGTAGAGACCGTCGCCGGAGTCGGCCTTGTAGTTGCGGAGGTCGCCGTAGACGGAGGTTTCGTCCCAGACGGCGGCGGGCATGTAGGGGCGGACGCTAGGGCCGCCGGTTTTCTCGACGAGGAGGCCGCTGATGGCGAGGGCCTGGTCGCGGAGGACCTCGGCGGCGAGGCGGAGGCGGGGGGCGCGGGCGAGCCAGCGGTTGTCAGGGTCGCGTTCGAGGAGATCCGGGGTGACTTTGGAATCCTGACGGTAGGCGGCGCTGGTGACCATGAGGCGCTGCATGGCTTTCATGTCCCAGCCGACGCGGACGAATTCGACGGCGAGCCAGTCGAGGAGGTCCGGGTGGGAAGGCCACTCGGCCTGGGAGCCGAAGTTTTCGGTGGTGCGGACGAGGCCCTGACCGAAGAAGCGTTCCCATGCGCGGTTGACCCAGACGCGAGCAGTTAGGGGATGCTGACCGCTGACGAGCCAGCGGGCGAAGCCGAGGCGGTTGACGGGAGCGCCTTCGGGGAGTGGCGGGAGGACGGCGGGGAGGGCGCGGGGGACGGGGTCGCCTGGTTTGTCGTACTCGCCGCGTTTGAGTACTACGGCCTGACGGGGTTCCTTGCGCTCCTTGAAGATCATGGTGGTGACGAAGTTGTCCTGGAGATCGGAGAGGGCCTTGCGGGCGGCGGCGAGGCGGTCTTCGGCGGCGCGGAGCGGGTGTTCGCCGTTTTCGAGGAAGTACTTGGCGAGGGCCTGCTTCTGCTGCTGCGAGCGGTTGGCGGCGGGAGTTTCGAGGGCGGTACGGAGATCGGCGGGGATGGAGGCACCGTCGACGGTGATGGCGGCGGTGGGGAGAGAGGTGGTGCTGAGGCGGAAGCGGCCGACGTTGTGATCGCCGTGAGCGGAACTGTGGCGGAGGCGGATGCGGACGCGGGCGCCTTCGGGGACGGCGACTGGTTCGCAGGCGAAGAAGGCCTTGCGGGGGAGACGCTTGTCTGCGGCGTTGCCATCGACGGCCCAGCCTGTCTGATTTTTCGGAGCGGCGGGGCGGCGCTTGCCTTTGACGGGCCGGGGCTGGTCCTTGACGATGGCGGTGACGGAGAAGCCGGGCTGTTCGTAGTCGGCTCCGGCGCGGGTGAAGTCGGCGGCGATGGGGTCGCTGCCGGGGGCGGGGATGATTTCGGCTTCGACGCCGCTGAGGACGAAGTTGCCGTTGAAGCCGCGGCCGAGACTCTGGTTAGGAAGCGAGGCGTCCGGGAAGACCTCGAGAAGGATTCCGGAGAACGTGCCGGGTGCGAGCGGGGCCTCGATTTCGTAGGTGTCGTGCGGGGCATTGGTGCCGCCGGCGAGCCATGAGGCGTCGGGCTGGCGGGTTAGGGTGGCTCCGCCGAGACTTCTGGCGGATTCGTTATCGAGGGATCGCCATGGTTGCGGGGAAGCGGCGAGGGTGGCGCGGAGGGATTCTTCCCATGGTGTCTGGAGGGCGGGAAGTTCCTTGCGTGCGGCGGCGACGGCGTCCTGGGAGACGCGGATGCTGTCGTCGAGTTCCTTGAGTTTTGCTTCGTCTTCCGGGGCCGGGAGGGGGAGGACGGGCGCGGAATTGCCGCCGCCGCGGTTGCCGCCTTCGGCGTCGAGGACGCCGCTTTCCTCATTGGAATTGAACCATGCGAAGAATTGATAGAATTCCTTCTGGGAGATGGGGTCGTATTTGTGATCGTGGCAGCGGCAGCAATTGAGCGTGAGGGCCATCCATGTGAGTCCGGTGGTTTCGACGCGGTCGATGACGGTTTCCGCGAACCATTCTTCGGCGATGCGGCCGCCTTCGCCATTGAGGCGTGTGTTGCGATTGAAGCCGGTGGCGACTAGCTGATCGCGGGTGGGATCGGGGAGGAGATCGCCGGCGATCTGCTGGATGGTGAACTGGTCGAACGGGAGGTTGCGGTTGAAGGCATTGATGACCCAGTCGCGCCACGGCCACATGGTGCGGGAGGAATCGGTCTGGAAGCCATTGCTGTCGGCGTAGCGTGCGAGGTCGAGCCAGCGGGCGGCCATGTGTTCGCCGTAGCGTGGGGAAGCGAGGAGACGGTCGACGAGTTTTTCGTAGGCGTCTGGTGCGGGGTCGTTGAGGAAGGCGTCGATTTCGGCGGGGGAGGGCGGGAGCCCGGTCAGGTCGAGCGTGACGCGGCGGATGAGGGATTCGCGCGAAGTTTCCGGGGAGAAGGCGAGGCCTTGTTTCTGGAGGGTGCGGAGGAGGAAGCCGTCGATGGGGTTGCGGCCGCCGGGGGGTGGGGATTCGGCGACTGGGGGGATGAAGGCCCAGTGGCCCTCGTAGGGAGCGCCTTCGGTGATCCAGCGGCGGAGGAGGTCGGCCTCGGCCGGGGTGACCGGCTTGTGGAGGTCGGAGGGCGGCATGAGGTCGTCCTCGTCGGTGGTGAGGACTCGGCGGAGGACCTCGCTGTTTTCGGGTTTCTGGAGGTCGATGCCCGGGTGGCCGGATTTGCCGCCTTTGATTGCGGCCTCGCGGAGGTCGAGGCGGAGGTCGGCTTTGCGTTCCTTTTCGTCGGGGCCGTGGCAATGGAAGCATTTGTCCGAGAGGACGGGCCGGATGTCGCGATTGAAGCGCACGGAGTCGGCTGCGGCGGCGGAGAGCGGCAGAACGAGCAGCAGGGAGACGAGAGGACGGGACGGCATGGTAAGAGAACGCGGAAGAATCACGGATTCTTCATCTGAGCGGGGCGACGGGCAACCGGTTCCGGGCGGGGTGGGAACCCGGTTGGGCCCGCGATTGGATGAGGGGAGCGATTCGGTGTTGATCGAGGGATTCGAGACTGGGTCAGTGGCGAGGACTGGCGGAATTGGCAGAAGAATCAGGGGCAGGGGAGAGGGAGAGGCAGTGGAATGCAGGGCAAGGGAATGATCGATTAGTGGACAGGCCTTTTCCTGCGGTGGACCGTGGATTTAGGATGACGGGAAGCTCTCTTTCGGGATCCCGGGCATCCCGCCTAGTGGTTGTACAGGTCGATCAGATCATTCAGCGTCATCTTCCTCATCCCAGCGGGCGAGGTAGCGCTCACGTTCTTCGGGACGCATGCGTTCCAGGGCGAGGGTTTCTCGGTATTCGTGGGCTTCGGCGGTCATGGTGAAGGTGACTTCGTGTCCTTCGGCGGTGATGATGGACCTGAGTTCCTCGAGTGATACCCGGAAGAACTCCTTGCGGTAGTTGACCTTGTTAACGCGCAGTGTTTCGAAGGTCCGGTGAAGCCGGCGTTCGAGTGCCGGGGCGTCGTTGCTGAAGATCATGGCGTGGACGTCGAAGGGGAATGGGACCGAGGCGTCGCCGAGTTCGATGACGCGGTCCAATGGTTCGAGCCGCCGGGTCATGCCGATTTTGAGGACGCTGTCACCGAACGAACCGTGGTTGGAGATGATGTAGACATGACCTGCTTTGGTCTGCTGGGCCATGGAGAGAGCGCGCTGATTGCGGGCCTCGGCTTCCTTGAGTTTTTGTTCGAGCGTCGAGAGTTGTTCTGTGAGGCGGGCTTGTTCGATGGCGCTAGCACGACCGATTTCGGCGCGCGCCTGTTCCATGGCCTTGCGCAGGTTTTCTTCGTCACGGGCGGCCTCGCGAAGGGCGCGTTCGTACTCGCGGCGGGCACGCTCCTCGTCGCGGAGTTGTTCCTGAATGCGGCGCTGTTCGTCCCGTTCCTTGCGGCGCAGTTCCTGGGTGATGACAGCCCATTTCAGCTCAGCGAGGCGGGCGTCGAGGTATGCGGGAAGAATGTTGGCCTTGCGGAAGGCATCTCCATTGAGGTTCACGAGGCTGAAGGCATCGCGGATCTCCTGTTCAAGCGTCCCGTGGTTGTCGTGCTTCACGCGTGACAGAATGGCGTCCACACGGCCATTGAAGGCGTCGATGACGAACCGGACGGCGGTGGCGCGTCTGGCTTGGTCGGCATATTCGCAAGAAGCGGCTTCTCCGTGGGAGACCATGAGCCGGGAACGTTCGCGCGCGGTCCGCAGAGAGAGGCCGGCGTCTGTATGTCCGAAATCGTGAGCAAGGTCATCAAGGACGCTTCGCGTGGGCATGAGATAGCGGTCGCCATAACCCTCGATGGTGTTTCGGAGGGCGGAGACGACGAGGTCGAGCGTGTCTTTTTCGCGCAGGGCACGGTAGGCGTCGCCGCCGATGGTGAGGGCCTCGCGCTCCGCGGCCTCGCGTACCCGCCGAGCCTCGCGGGTGGCTTCCGTGAGCATGGCTTCGGCATGCTCCTGGAGCGCCTTGGCACGTGTTCTTGCTTCGGCGCGCTCTTCGAGTGATTGACGTTTTGCGGTGGCAAGCAGTTCCTCGGCGTCCTTTCGCAGCAGCTCTGCGTGGGCGATGGCGGCTTCGACTTGCCGCCGTGTTTCGGCCTCGGTTTCTCCGGTTAGGCCACCCGACCTGAGGCGCGCAAGTTCCTGTTCGGCGGCGACGAGTTGCGCTGCCATGGCTTCCTCTGCCTGGCGTGCTGCGGCTTCGTAGTGCTGGCGGAGCGCTTCGGATTCGCGTTCGAGGGATTGCACCGTTTCGTCGAGGCGACGGTTTGCTTCGGTGAGTGCTGCATCGGCGCGCTGGCGCAGAAGGAAGGATTCCTCCCGCAGCTTGCGTTCTGATTCGCTCGCCTTGAGGTTTGCCACTTCGACCTCCGCCTGCCGGATTTTGCGGTCGCGTTCGTTGCGATAGTGAAGAAAAACAACGGCGGCGACGAGGGCGAGACTGAGAAGTGCGAGATAGAAATTCACTGGATGAGGGAGGGTTCTGCCGTGGTGGCGGAGCGGGTACGAGGAATGAGGGAACGTGCGGCTTCGATGGCCGCTTTGGCCTTCGCGATCCGGATCATCAGTGAGTCGAAACTGTCGGGGCCACGCGTGACTGGGAGGGCCATGGGCTTGACCTCGATGAACTCGCCTGTGGAGCGGGATGCTTTGACGCTGCCGCTGTGAGGGAAGCTTTCGACGGTGTCGGAGGCATCCGCGCGGTTGAAGTCGATGGAGTTCATCCTGCTGCTGTCTAGCAGAGCGGAGAGGACGAGGGTCTGACGTTGGGAACCGTTGGTCTTGTCGGCGAGTGTGGCGGTGGCGTGAGCGAGGATGGTGTGGACAGGGAGAAGTGAGAAGACCTCTCGGGCGATCCGGAGTACGGCTCCACAGACGTAATCCTGATAGATTTCATGGTAGAGCTTCTTCGGCATGGGTTTAACGGACAGCTTTCCTGAAGCAGTGAGCGACAAGGATTCTTCTGGCACGCAGGAGCGGTCACTGGCCGACATGGTGAATTCGAGGACACCGGGTTCGTGAACTGTGAAATGAATCTCCGATCCGAGGGCCCCGAGTTCCGACAGATTGGAGTATTCAGAGAGAGCCATAGTGTAGGAAGCTGGTTCTCCTGCGAGGATGCGGCGTCCAAGGCTTCGCAGATTCTGCCATTCGTCCATCTGCAGGGCGTGCGAAGATTTCGCGATGGTCTGGCCTGCGGCGTCGAGGTTGTCTGCTGCCTGCGGGGAGGCGGGCAGCCATGAAGGGGGCGGAGGCGTTGGTTGTTCGGTGTCGAATCCATGCACTGTGCCGTGGAACTCGATCAGGTGACGCCATTTGGGAGGTGACGGAATCTGAGGTGGTGGCAATGCGAAGGCGCAGGACGCCCAATCGAATGAGGGAGATGCTTCGCGGTGCAAGGAGCGCAGGACATCGATCTGGTTGAGATGTGCGGCGACCATCAGGCGCGCTTGCTCCATTTCCGAGAGCTTCTGCATTTCCTTAACCTGTCGTGCGAACTCCCGCTGTTCGCGAAGGGCGGCGCGTTCTTCACGCCGCTGCCGAGCTTCGATTTTCTTTAATTCAGCCAAGTAGCCCATAGAGTGGTGATTCTGATGGTATCAGCAACCTGGCTTGGGAGGCAACTGGAAACGCCAGGGTATCGGAATGAGATGAGAGCGGCATCGCATGGGTAGGCGGGTGTGGGTCCACGGGCGGCGAGGTGATGACGCTGCCTCAGTTGGTGCCATAGTGGGACAGGCCGCTTCGAGGTGCCGGGGGCCATAATTGGACAGGTCTGTTCGCGATCCCCGCCGCTTCGCGATCCCGGCGGATGGGTGGTGCGAGGGGCGCAAGGTGAAGCGGGTGGATAATGAGACAGGCCTCTTCCGGCGGGGTGTTCGGGGATGGCGATCATCGGACGGATCGCTTCGGAGGGTGCATAGTTGGACAGACCTCTTCGGGATCATGGACGGGATGGACGGGATGGCTTTTGGTGTGGGAGCTACGCGGAGGGTTGCTCTGGGCAGTCTGGTGCGGCCGGACCAAGTGAGGAAGAGACGGCAGACCGGGGGTGAGTGTCACCGGTCACTTCAAAGTGCACCACCCGCGGTCACTTCAAAGTGCACCACTTGGAGCTAGCTTCGTTTAGGGGATTCTGTGGTGGATGGCAAGCGGGATGGG
>Ga0315905_10004275_pt1 | contig 14569 bp, 10 predicted proteins | sample LakEriMetagenome_5_FD_203522 | JGI IMG/M metagenome (GOLD analysis project Ga0315905, IMG submission 203522) | Freshwater fungal communities from buoy surface, Lake Erie, Ohio, United States - Buoy 4 MA121 | ecosystem: Environmental > Aquatic > Freshwater > Lake | place: USA: Lake Erie, Ohio... | reverse complement strand
TTCCATGGCAAATGAAACGATTACAGAGGGATTGGTTGTAGTAGACGGGGTGCAAGAATTTCGCAAACGCAATAAATTATACCCCGGCGCTGTGATTGAGTTTGAAGGTCAAAAAGCGACCGTAGTGTCGGAATAATTTTTAATTACACCACCACGTTTACAATTCTTCCCTTTACGAGGATGAATTTCTTGAGGGGTTTGCCTTCCATCCATTTGATTACCAGATCATGGTTTAGCACGGCTTGTTTGATTTCGTCTTCTGTTGCTGTGAGTTCAAATTCAATTTGTGCGCGTGTTTTTCCGTTGATGCTAATGGGGTAATTGAACGAATTTTCTAACAATAACGTCGCATTGTATTTGGGCCAATTTGCAATGTGGATGCTCTCTTTATTTCCCAATTGATGCCATAATTCTTCTGCAATGTGGGGTGCGAATGGTGCAAGAAGTATCAAAATGGGTTCAAGAATTTCTTGCTTTCTGCACTTGAGGGTTCCCAATTCATTGGTTGCTACCATAAATGCAGACACTGATGTGTTGAAACTCATACTTTCGATGTCTTCTGTCACCTTTTTTATGGTTTTATGCAGAATTTTCAATTCCTCATTCGATGCTTTTTCGTTTGATACCGCCCAGTTTTCGCCTTCGTAGAACAGGCGCCAAAACTTCCCAAAAAATCTACTTACACCCTCAATTCCATTGGTATTCCAAGGCTTTGAATCGGTAAGGGGTCCCAAAAACATTTCGTACATTCTAAGGGTATCGGCACCGTATTGCGCGCAGACATCGTCGGGGTTTACAACATTGCCCCATCGCTTGCTCATTTTCTGTCCGTCCTCTCCCATTATCATTCCCTGATTCACCAACCGTTGGAAGGGTTCGTCCCAAGAAATATAGCCGAGATCAAAGAGGAATTTTGTCCAAAAACGACTGTAGAGAAGGTGACCTGTGGCATGTTCTGATCCACCTACATACAGGTCAACTTGTTGCCAATATTTGAGGGCTTCTTTTGATGCGAATACTTCCGTGTTGTTTGGGTCGGTGTATCGGAGAAAGTACCAACTACTGCCTGCCCAACCCGGCATTGTATCTGTTTCGCGTGTGCCCTGAGGTGTATTTACCCAATCGGTTACTGCAGACAAAGGGCTTTCGCCATTTCCAGAGGGTTTGTAGCTTTCCACTTGGGGCAATTCCACGGGAAGTTGATTTTCAAGTTGGGGAATTCCTTCGCTATCGTAAGTAATTGGGAAGGGTTCTCCCCAATAGCGCTGTCGTCCAAACCCCGCCTCACGAAGTTTGTAATTCACTTTGGCCTGACCCCAGCCGGCTTTTTCTACTTTGTTGATGGCGGCTTGAATGGCTTCTTTCACGGACAATCCATCCAGAAATCCCGAGTTAAAGCAGATTCCCTCTTTTGCGCTGAATGATTCGGTGAGTGGCAATTCAAGTTCGGTGTTCGCGGGTTTGATTACAGGGACAATGGATAAATTGAAAGTTGATGCAAATGCAAAATCTCTATCGTCGTGTGCCGGAACCGCCATGATAACGCCGGTGCCATAATTTGCCAAAACGTAATCGCTCACCCAAATTGGTATAGGCTCACCGGTAAATGGATTGATTGCTTCTAACCCAGTGAATACACCCGTTTTTGTGGTATCGGCCATACGATCAATTTCACTGCGATTTTTTGCTTTATTGGCATATTCTTGAACTGCGGGCCACTGTGCATCGCTGCAATATTCTTTTAGGTTTTCCAGTTCTGGGGCTACCACCATAAAGGTTGCACCAAAGATGGTATCTGGGCGAGTGGTAAATACTTTGAGTGTTTTGAGGGTGCCACGAACAACGAAATCAATTTCTGCACCTTGACTTCTACCGATCCAGTTTTTTTGAATTTCTTTGATGGCATCGCTCCATTGAATGCGTTCAAGTCCTTCTATGAGTCTGTCTGCATAGGCAGTAATCCGCAAGCTCCACTGCTTCATTTTTTTGCGAATCACGGGGTAGCCACCGCGTTCACTGAGACCATTGATTACCTCTTCATTTGCTAGAACGGTCCCCATCGCTTCGCACCAATTCACTGTGGTTTCGTCGATGAAAGCCAATCGAAATTGATTTAGGATATTGTGTTTCTGCACGGGCGAAAATCCTTGCCAATCTTGGGCAGAGAATTCTGTTATTTTGCCACCGTGGGCATTGTGGTTTATGGATCCGTTGGCAGAAAAATGTGCTTTGAGCGTGGAAAGGGGTTCTGCTTTTTGTGCCGATTTATCGTACCAATGATTAAAGAAAAGCGAAAAAATCCACTGAGTAAATTGATAATAATTTGGGTCGCATGTTTTTACCTGTCGATCCCAGTCATAGGAAAAGCCCATAATATTGAGCTGTTCACGAAATCTTTTAATATTTTGTTCAGTTGTTACCGATGGATGCTGGCCAGTTTGGATGGCGTATTGTTCGGCTGGCAACCCAAATGCGTCGTAGCCCATGGGATGCAACACATTAAAACCGTTTAATCTTTTGTATCTCGAAACGATATCACTGGCGATGTAACCGAGGGGGTGACCCACGTGCAACCCACTTCCTGAAGGGTAAGGAAACATGTCGAGCGCATAGTATTTAGGCTTGCTGGGATCAATTTGTACGGAGTACAATTTACTGTTTTCCCATGCGGCTTGCCATTTTTTTTCGATTTCTGTGAAGGAGTATTGAGCTGACATAAAGGTTGCGGGTGCGAAAATACAATAGATGGAGGTTTTTTAACGACCTTTGCGGTTCATGGCCGATAGCAATTTTATTGATTACGTGAAGATTTGCTGCCGAAGTGGTAGTGGCGGACCTGGAAGCAGGCATTATAATCGTACCAAAATGAATCCTCGTGGGGGTCCTGATGGTGGCGATGGAGGAAAGGGTGGTGACATTATTCTTCAGGGGAATTCCCAATTGTGGACGTTGATTCACTTGAAATATAGGAAGCACGTGATGGCCACTGATGGTGTTGCGGGCAGTGAGAATCGCAGTTCTGGGGCCTATGGAGAATCGGTGATTTTGGAAGTTCCTTTAGGCACAGTTGCCAAGGATGCGGAGACGGGTGAGGTTTTATTTGAGATCACGGAAGACGGAGAAAAAAAGGTTTTGGTTCCGGGTGGTAGAGGTGGTTTGGGCAACTGGCATTTTGCCAATAGTGTAAACCAGTCACCCCAATATGCGCAACCGGGAGAGACGGGCATCGAGCAATGGATTGTATTGGAGCTGAAGGTTTTGGCGGATGTAGGATTGGTTGGATTTCCGAATGCTGGAAAGAGTACATTTTTAAGTGTTATTTCTGCGGCGAAGCCTGAAATTGCTGATTACGCGTTTACCACGTTGGTGCCTAATTTGGGTGTGGTAAATTATCGCGATTATCGAAGTTTCATCGTGGCTGATATTCCTGGAATTATCGAAGGGGCGAGTGAGGGAAAAGGATTGGGTCATCGGTTTTTGCGTCACATTGAACGAAATGCAGCGTTGTTATTTTTGATACCTGCCGACAGTGCCGACCACAAAAAGGAGTTTTTAACGTTGTTGAGCGAGTTGGAAAAATTCAATCCCGAACTGCTTGTTAAACAGCGCATTGTGGCCATAAGTAAGGCGGATATGTTGGATGATGAATTGAAGGACGAAATCAGAAAACAAATGAAAGGAATGGAAGTGATGTTTTTTAGTTCCGTAACCGAGCAGGGCGTTGGAGAATTGATAGATGTTTTATGGGCAACTGTATCTGCGGATGTCTAAGAATTTTGATAAGGAGTTTGTATTTTTGAAGATTATAGAAATAAAATAGATTATGAAAAGAATTGTTGGATTGTTTATTGGGGGTTGTTTGATTCTGAGTTCAGTATCGGCCCAGAATGAAAAGATGACACAAGATAAACTTGGTGATGTTAACTTGTCGGTTCAATTGCCAAAGCCGTTCGTTTTCAGTATCAACCAGGACAAGGTATATGCTGATGAATTTGAACGTCAGTTCCTTAAGAATATTAATTTAAAAGAGGATCCCATTTCAGCGAAAGACATTCGCAGTTATTTGGATTTGTATATCAAATTTAAGTTGAAGGTTCAGGATGCCAAAGATGCAGGATTGGACACGGCCACGGCTTATGTTCAGGAGTTGCAAATGTATCGGGATCAGTTGGCAAGAAATTATTTGTATGATCGTGCTGTAACGGAATCATTGATAAAGGAGGCTTATGACCGTTTGAAGTATGAGGTTAGAGTATCACACATTTTGGTTTTGGTATCACCTGATGCCTCAGAGGCGGATAAGAAGAAGGCGTTGGATAAAATTGAGGAAATGCATCAAAAATTGATGCGCAATCCTACGGCGGAAAACTTTGGCGATATGGCGCGCAACGAATCAGAAGACGCTGGCACCAAAAGCAGTGGAGGTGATTTGGGTTACATGACGGCCTTGCAGGTGGTGTATGAGTTTGAAAATCAAGCCTATAATACTGCAGTAGGTGGAATTTCACCGGTGTTCAAAACAGAATTCGGGTATCATATTTTGTTGGTTACGGATAAAAGAGCGAATCGTGGCGACATCAAAGTGAATCATATTTTGGTGCGTGTGTTGAACAAAGATGAAAACAGCGATACCGAAGCGAGAAAGAAGATTGATGAGATAGCGGCGAACATGGTTGGGGGCAAGGAAACCTTTGAGAACATGGCAAAAACCTATAGCGAGGATTATAATAGTCGTTACAATGGCGGGGCTATGGACTATATCAACACAGCACAATTTGTGGGTGACATCGACAGACAATATTGGGCAGATCAGGCGTTTACATTGAAGAAGGATGGCGATATTACTGCACCATTCAGAACTAACTATGGCTGGCATTTGCTTCAGCGTGTGAATGTTCGTCCTTTGAAATCGTTTGATGACAAGGAGATGCATTCTATGTTGAAGATGGAGGTACAGAAAAATCAGCGTTCTCAAACATCGGTGGATTCATTGGTTGTTAAGATCAAAAACGAAAATGGATTTACAATGAATCAGAAGGCTGTGTCTGCGTTGCTCGGTTATTTGGATAGCAATTTTATGAAGGGCAAGTTTGATGAGATGTCTATCCCGGAAATGCATGTTGTGGTTTCTGGCCCTGCAAAAAAGCCGGTGAAGACAGAATACAATTTGCGTAAAATGGAAGTATTTCATTTGGCTGACCAGTCATACTCGGTGGGTGATTTGTGCACTCAGCTAACCTACAATTCTAAGGCTATTCAAGGAACCAAAAAAGAAGGATTAGACCGTTTGATAAATGCTTGGATCGATAAAACTTGTGTTGAATATCAAGACGAGCATTTGGAAGAGAAGTCGGTTGAATTCCGCGATATTTATCAAGAGTACAAAGAAGGCATTTTGATGTTTAACCGCATGCAGCAATTGGTTTGGGACAAAGCCAACAATGATTCAGCAGGTTTGGCCACATTTTTTGCTGCCCATCAAGGTGAGTACAATTGGGGTGATCGATTTGATATTGAAGTGTTCTTCTGCAACGATGCTAAGATGATGAAAACGGTGTCGAAACAAGTGAAGAAAGGCATTTCAACAGATAGTATTCGTCGTGAACACACCAAAAGAAACGTGTTGGATTATGCCTATAAGACAGGTAAATATGAAATGGGTGATACGTTTTTATTCGTTCCATCTCGTGTGCTAAACATGTTGTTCGACGATGCGAAATCTGCAAAACCAAAATATCGCAAGCCAGGAATTTACAGCATTGGGCCTGTAGGGGACGACTTTGTTGTTGTTAAGGTGAAGGCTTTTTTGCCCGCTGGACCCAAGACATTGGATGAAACGCGCGGACCGGTGGCTTCTAAATACCAAGAGCAGTTGGAGCGTGAATGGATTGAGACCCTCAAAATGAAGTATCCGGTGACCGTGAATGAATCGGTGATTCAGACGATTGAAGCCAAATTGGTAAATCAGAAATAATACTCGATTTACTGTGCAACACTTGAAAGGTATATTGGTTGGTCTTTGCATTTTCTTTGCATCGTCTTCGCAGGCTCAATTAAAAACATCGGGCCCATTATTGCCACCGAAATATGTGGATGGTGTATTGGTTGTGGTGGGTAATAAAGTGATTTTGCGTAGTGAATTGGAGGAGAATAAAATGCAAATGGAGATGGACATGCGTGGTAGAAATCCCGACGACATCGAATGCATGGTACTTGAACAGCTGATTGTCAATAAACTGTTGCTGCATCAGGCAGAGATTGATAGTTTGCCGGTTTCCGAGGAAGAAATAGAATATACCATAGATAACAGATTGCGTTACTATAGGTCTAAGATTGGGAGTACCGAACAATTGGAAAAGTATTTGGGCAAATCAATTGCGGTTTGGAAAGAGGAGATTCGTCCGCTTATGAGGGAGGAATTGATGATTAATGCCATGCGAAATAACATTTTGCGTGATGTAAAAATCTCACCTCAGCAGGTAAAGGCCTTTTATGATTCAATCCCAATGGATAGTTTACCAGTGATTCCCACTGAGGTTGAAGTGGCGCAATTGCTTGTGATTCCTCCGGTGAGTTTGGAGTCGAAGGAATTTGCTAGGGAACAGTTGGAATCCGTTCGTAAGCGTATTGTGCGTGGTGAGAGTTTCGAGAAGTTGGCACGTGCATATAGCATGGACCCAGGTTCAAAAGCCCAAGGCGGATTGTTGCCAGAATTTGGTAGAGGGGAAATGGCACCTGAATTTGAAAGAATGGCGTTCAAGTTGAAAACAGATAGCTTGAGTCAAATTTTTGAAACGGAATTTGGTTACCATATTTTGAGGGTGACAAAACGTAGAGGAGAAAGGGTGGTGGCCTCTCATATTTTAATTCGTGCGGAGAACACAAACGACGATATTACACGGGCTTTATACAAGATAGATTCAGCGTATAATTTGTTGGTTGACAATAAAATGCAATGGTGCGATGCGGTAAAAAAATATGCTACTGCTGGTGATAGGTTTATGGCTTACGATAAGGGAACATGTGGCTATTTCACAGATATGCGCAGTGGAATGCAAACGTTGCAATTTGAGAGTCTACCACCCGATGTGAGAAAAATTGCTGAAAAAATGAAACCAGGTGAGGTATCTCAGCCAGCATTAATTAGCACGGAAGACGGTAGGCCAGCGTACCGTATGATTTATGTACACTCGGTGACACCCCCACATACTGCCAATTTGATTCAAGATTACAGTAAAATTCAAATGCAGGCGGATAGTAAGAAAAAGTATGAGACCCTTCAAAAATGGATTAAAGTGCATAGGAACAATAACTATATCCGTTTCAAGGGTAGAACTTTTGATTGTGAAAATTTGAAATCTTGGGAACATGAGTGATATCGTTTCAACTGCGAAAGATTTTTCGGCCAAAGTCTTGGCTTTGCGTGCCGAAATTGGCAAAGTGGTTGTAGGTCAGCATGAGGTAATAGATGCCTTAATCAATGCCGTATTTTGTCATGGCCACGTTTTGATGGTTGGTGTGCCTGGTCTGGCTAAAACCTTGCTCGTTAAGACACTTTCAGAAACCATGGATTTGTCGTTCAACCGGATTCAGTTTACCCCCGATTTGATGCCATCCGACATTGTAGGAAGTGAGATTTTGGATGATGCGAGACAGTTTCATTTTGTCAAAGGTCCCATTTTTTCCAATATCATTTTGGCTGATGAAATCAATCGTACACCCCCAAAAACTCAGGCAGCTTTGTTAGAAGCGATGCAAGAGCGACAGGTTACGGCGGGTGGTCAAAGATATCAATTGGAGGAGCCATTCTTTGTTTTGGCAACCCAAAACCCTATCGAACAAGAAGGGACTTATCCCTTGCCAGAAGCGCAGTTGGATCGTTTTATGTTTCAAGTGATTTTGGATTATCCTGGGTTTGAAGAAGAAGTCAATATTTTAAAACAGACCACGGGCAGTATGCAGGGCAAAGCGATGTCGGTGATTTCTGCTCAACAGATCAAGGAATTTCAGGCTTTGGTAAGACAGGTTCCCGTTACGGATCATGTTTTTGAACAAGTGGTTACGATGGTTCAACAAACTCGACCTGGACAATCGGGTTCACATGCTATGGCAAATCAATATTTGTCCTATGGTGCCGGTCCAAGAGCTGGTCAGAATTTGATATTGGCAGGCAAATGTCACGCCTTGATGAATGGCAAATTTAGTGTGGATCGCGAGGATATCGTGGCCGTTTCTAAGTGGGTGCTAAGGCATCGTATCGTAAGAAACTTCAAAGCAGAGGCTGAGGGAATATCTTCAGATCAGATTATCGCTGCGATTTGTAATTGATTCGATTGTTATTTAGATTTTTCGCGACATCCTAGGACGGAGCAAATGGGGCATTTTTCAATGATATGGCCTCTTGCCGGGCAGTATTCTCGACCCATGAAAATGATTTGAAGGTGGGCTTTATTCCATAGTGCCTCAGGTATTTGTCGTTTTAGGTCCTTTTCTGTTTGCTCCACATTTTTGGCAGGGCTTAAACGCCATCGATAAGCCAATCTGTGAATGTGGGTGTCGACAGGGAAAGCAGGAACTCCAAACGCCTGCGACATCACCACAGAGGCCGTTTTGTGTCCAACCGAAGGCATCGCCTCCAACGCTTCAAAAGACTGCGGCACGAGCCCTCCGTGTTCTTCCATGATCATTTTGGACAGTCCATAGATGCCTTTGCTTTTCATTGGCGATAAACCACAGGGCCGGATGATATCGCGGATTTCTTCCACCGAGAGTTTGAGCATATCGGTTGGGTTGTTGGCTTTGGCAAAAAGGAGCGGTGTGATTTGATTCACGCGTTCATCGGTGCATTGGGCGCTGAGGAGGACGGCAATTAACAGGGTATAAGGATCGCTATGATTGAGCGGAATGGGCGTTTCCGGATATAACTCTTCCAAGGTTGAGAGGATAAATTGAACGCGTTCCGACTTATTCATTTTGATTGTTTTGGTTAATTAGAAGAATTGTGTGTATTGGTTTATTTAGAAGAATTGATTGTATTCGGCCTCGTTTTGGAACGGGGTATTTGCGAATGCTGTTGCGAAATTTTGTGGGGCAATTGGTTGATTAACAGTGGCTTGACAGGATTCTGTAAATTTGGCGTTTCCGTGCTCATCGCTGAGGGTAAATTCCGTGATGATGCCTTTGGTGACTGCCATTTTGAGGTGGTAGTTGGACTCGTGGATTGTGATGATTCTTTGGTGTTGGTATGAGGGGGAGTATCCAAAAATCCATTCTGGCGATGTGAATTTTTCTGACTTTAATTGGTTGATTTGATGGTCTTCGCTGGGTTGAATTGAGGAAAGCGTTGATTGGGTAATCGTCGAGAGTTTTTGTGCCAAGGTGGCTATGGTTTGGTCGATTTGTTGGAGATTCGGAAAGTGATCGCCGAGGTTAGTCACGGAAGATTTGTTGCTTTTTACGGCTTTGTCTTGGTACTGCCCTTCGGAGTGAAGTGCTTTGCCGAGGTTATGGATATTGGCATTTAAGAGCAGGGTGCCGTGGTGTAAAACGCGTTTTTTTTGTTGGAAGATGTGTTGGGCGTTGCCGGAAAATTTAACACCGTTATAGAGCAGATCGTCGCGCTCTGAGTATGTCGTTTCGATGCCCATTTCTAGCAGAGCTTGGCGGATGGGCTCCAAGAACCGTTTATAGTTTACCGCTTTATCTAGTGTTGTTTCGAGGTCTTGTATGAATGAAAAATTGAGGTTGCCGAGGTCGTGGTAGACTGTGCCCCCGCCGCTAACGCGGCGGGCAGGTGCAATATTTAGTTGCCTACAGGCGGCATAATTGATCTCTGCACAAATATTTTGATGTTTACCACATACAACGGCACTTTCGCTGCGCCATAGCATAATCAGATTCTCTTCTGTGTGGTGTAAAAAATGGGCCTCAGCCGCTAAGTTGTAATAGACATCGGTTGATTCTGAAACAATGAGGCGCATAGAAGTTGCTAAAGTGGGTTTGTTCGACTTAACCCAATGGTTCCGTGGCAGATTTGGATCTGCGCAATTCAAAGTTCTGTCCCAAATAAACCTTCCTCACCATCTCGTCGTTCGCCAATTCCTGGGCTGTTCCATGTTTTAATAATTTGCCTTCAAACAATAAATACGCCCTATCAGTAATGCTAAGCGTTTCCTGAACGTTATGGTCGGTAATTAATATCCCAATATTCTTTTGCTTCAGTTTTGCTACAATTTGTTGGATATCCTCCACCGCTATTGGGTCGACCCCGGCAAAAGGCTCATCAAGAAGGATAAATTTTGGATCGGTTGCGAGGGCTCTGGCGATTTCAGTTCGTCTTCGTTCTCCCCCGGAGAGCACTTTTCCTAAGTTTTTTCTGACTTTTCCGAGACCGAATTCGCTGATGAGCGATTCCAATTTTTCTTCTTGCTCTTTTTTGGTGAGTTTGGTCATTTCGAGGATGGCTTGGATATTTTCTTCCACGCTCAATTCTCTAAAAACCGATGCTTCTTGGGGTAGGTAGCCGATGCCGTGTTGGGCTCGTTTGAACATGGGCCAGCTGCTAATTTCGGTATCTTCGAGGAAGACTTGACCTTCATCGGGTCGTACCAGTCCGACGAACATATAGAAGGATGTGGTTTTTCCGGCGCCATTGGGGCCGAGTAATCCTACAATTTCACCTTGGTTCACTTCAACGCTAACATCGTTCACCACGCGTTTTGCGCCGTATTGTTTTACCAAATGCTGTGAACGGAGTTTCATTGTAGCAAATATAGGGCAAAAAATAAAGGGCTTCCGCGCAGCGGAAGCCCTTTATTATCGCTAAAATTATCACTACATTTGTAGCGGCGGTACGGCCAGCTCCCCATTCACTTCCCCAGGGCCGGAAGGCAGCAAGGACAGTGGGTTGTAGCGGCGCGATACCGCCTTTTTTTATTGTAAGGGGTTGATGACCAACCCCATCCCAACAAATTTTATTTTTAAATTATCGCCGAATTAATAGTTTGGCTTCTTGTCGCCACGGCCTGTTCCACCCCAACGTGTGTTGTTGCGATTGCCGTTGCCACCTGAACCACCTTCGTTTGCACCGCGATATCCGCCGCCTGAAGGACGTTCTGCTGATGAAGCGCTTCTTTCACGAGGAGCACCACCGCCAAAACTTGGACGATCGCCACCTGCAGTTGCACCTACGCGAGGGGTTCTATCACCACCACCGTAACTGCTTCCGCCGCCACCATAACTGCTTCCGCCGCTGCGAGATCCGCCACCGCCGCCACTAGACGATCCACCACGGTATCCGCCGCCGCCGCCAGATCCGCCGCGATATCCACCGCCACCAGATCCACCAGAACCACCGCGGTATCCACCGCCGCCACCGCCGCGATTGCCGCCGCCATAGCCTTTGTGGTAACTTCCGCCACCGCCACCACCGCCACTGCGACGTTGTGGTAATTCGATACGGTAATCATGTTCCATTTCGGTCATGCACTCTTTGCCATGAATCCTGAAAATTTGCTCTAACAAATTGGCTTCAGAACGCTCACAAAAAGAAATGGCAATACCTTCGGCACCGGCACGACCAGTACGGCCAATACGGTGTGTGTGGGTATCGGCATCCATAGCGATATCAAAGTTCAATACATAATTTAATTCTTTTACGTCTACACCACGAGCAGCAACATCAGTTGCGATCAACAATTTGGCACGTCCACGCTTGAACATATCCAAGTTATTTGAACGCTCACGCTGAGATTTGTCGCCGTGAATCGCAACAGCTGAATAGCCATCGTCTTTCAAATTCATTACCAATTTATCAGCACCATGTTTGGTTTTGGTAAACACAAGCATTGATTCAATGGCAGGATCCTCAAGCATATCGCGCAACAAAGCGTACTTGTTATTGCGGTCTACACAAAACAACCACTGCGTGATTTTTGGTTTGTCCTCAATTGTAGGAAGAATGTCGATGTGCTCTGGATCAACCAACATCTCTGAAGCCAATTGCTTGATTTCGCGAGGTGCAGTAGCAGAGAACAACAACGTTTGTTTGCGTTCGGCAAGCATCAATTTTCCGATTTCGCGGATATCGGCTACAAAACCCATATCAAGCATACGATCACACTCATCCAATACAAAAGTTTGGATACCAGATAGATCAATAAATCCTTGTTCGATCAAATCGAGCAAACGACCTGGGGTAGCAATGATTACTTGACAGCCGCGACGGATTTCTTGAACCTGACGCATTTGAGAAACACCACCATAAACTAAGGCGATGCGAAGATTTGTGCCGCTGGCATATTTGCGGAAGTTATCAGAAATCTGATGAGCCAATTCACGGGTAGGTGCCAATACCAATGCATGTGTTTTGCGCTGGGGATTGGCCATAATTTGTTGAATGATAGGAATGGCGAATGCTGCAGTTTTACCAGTACCCGTGGGGGCTGTTGCAAATAGGTCGCTTCCTTTTAAAATGGTTGGGATGGCCAATGCTTGGATTGGCGTTGGTGTGGTGTAGCCCTGTTCTGAAACAGACTTCACCAAGGGGGCGATTAACCCCAATGATTCAAATGATTGCATGTATGTTTTTTAGATTACTGTCTTACGCGAAACACTTCTGAGCTAGTGTTTTTATCGCAAACGCACAATGAAAGTGCGTTATTAAAGACTGACTCTAGATGAATTAAGCGGCGCAAAGATACAAAGAAAAAGTCAACATTGTTATTTTTCCTAGAATATAAAGCTATATTGGTCGTATTTTTGAGGTTGTATGAGCAAGCAGGATCTCCAATTCAACAAAAACGAAGATTTCAACAAGCAAGATTGGGATTTGGTAAAATCTCGTTTGGAGAAGATTTATAAGGGCGGCGGGGAAAAAGCAGCAGCAAAGCAAAAAGAGAAGGGAAAGATGCTCTGCAGGGAGCGTGTAGATTACTTGCGTGATGAAAACTCGGAGTGGATCGAAATTGGTGCCTTCGCCGGTTACGATATGTATCAGGAGCATGGCGGATGTGCGGGTGGCGGCGTAGTCACAGGTATTGGATATGTGAGCGGACGTCAATGCGTTATTGTTGCCAATGATGCAACAGTGAAAGCGGGCGCTTGGTTTCCCATCACAGGAAAAAAGAACTTACGCGCCCAAGAAATCGCCATGGAAAACCGCTTGCCTATCATTTATTTGGTGGATAGTGCTGGGGTTTACTTGCCGATGCAGGATGAGATTTTTGCCGATAAAGAGCATTTCGGAAGGATGTTCCGCAATAACGCACACATGAGCGCCATGGGGATTACCCAAATTGCCGCGGTAATGGGTAGTTGTGTCGCCGGTGGTGCCTATTTGCCCATCATGAGCGATGAAGCCTTGATCGTGGAAGGCAATGGCAGTATATTTTTGGCCGGTAGCTACTTGGTAAAAGCGGCGATTGGCGAAGATGTGGACAATGAAACTTTGGGTGGGGCGACAACCCAATCCGAGATTTCGGGGGTGATAGATGATAAATTTCCCGACGATAAATCTTGTTTGGATCGCATCAAATACATCATGGACAAGCTGGGGAAATTTGAGGAGGCGGGGTTTGATCGCGTGAAACCTGTTTTACCCAAAAAGGATATGTCGGATATCTGGGGAATTTTACCCAATGAGCGAAATAAACCCTACGACAGTGCAGACCTGATTTCGAGGATGGTTGACGATGGCGTTTTTGAGCAATACAAAGAGGGCTATGGCAAGTCGATATTATGTGGTTATGCACGAATCGATGGCTGGGCTGTCGGCATCGTAGCGAACAACAGAGAAATCGTAAAGAGCAAAAAGGGCGAAATGCAGTTTGGCGGGGTGATTTACTCAGACAGTGCGGATAAGGCGGCGCGTTTCATCATGAATTGCAATCAAAAGAAAATTCCTTTGGTATTCTTGCAGGATGTCACTGGGTTTATGGTGGGCAGCAGAAGCGAACAAGGGGGAATTATCAAGGACGGGGCGAAAATGGTGATGGCGATGAGCAACAGCACGGTTCCCAAGTTTACGGTGGTGATGGGCAACAGCTATGGCGCGGGGAATTATGCGATGTGTGGTAAGGCCTACGACCCTCGTTTGATTGTGGCGTGGCCGGGAGCGAAGATTGCGGTGATGGGCGGCGAGCAAGCGGCGAAGACCTTGTTGCAGATTGAAAAGGCAAGTTTGAAGGCCAAGGGCGAAATCATTGATCCGGAAGTGGAGAAGCAGTTGTTGGCGAAAATCACCGACAGATACAATGCGCAGACAACGCCATATTACGCAGCGGCCCGGTTGTGGGTGGATGCGATTATATCGCCGATGGATACGCGCAAGTGGATTTCGATGGGCATTGAAGCGGCCAATCACGCGCCGGTGAAGCCTTTTAACCCTGGGATTTTGCAGACCTAAACTGCATTTGGTAGGTTTGTATCCAATCGTTGACCGTCATTTTTTTGGCCAGTTCCGCAAGGAGATTTAGCGGTACATCTTCGGCTTTTTTGAATCTCACACAACCTTTTCCCATGTCGATTTTTTTGGTGCTGTGTTTGGGCCATTCGCTTTGAAACCAATCCA
>Ga0315905_10004274_pt1 | contig 14570 bp, 2 predicted proteins | sample LakEriMetagenome_5_FD_203522 | JGI IMG/M metagenome (GOLD analysis project Ga0315905, IMG submission 203522) | Freshwater fungal communities from buoy surface, Lake Erie, Ohio, United States - Buoy 4 MA121 | ecosystem: Environmental > Aquatic > Freshwater > Lake | place: USA: Lake Erie, Ohio... | reverse complement strand
ATTCGTCGACCTGATTCATCTCTTGGGGCTGATGATTTGCCAGGTTGTTTGTTGTGCGGGCGTAGTTTAGTGGTAAAACCTCAGCCTTCCAAGCTGATGATGCGGGTTCGATTCCCGCCGCCCGCTTGTTTTCCTCAATAAGGGTTTTCGGCTGAAAGCCCTCAAGGCGAGCCCGTGGAATACGGAGAGGTGAACGATCTCCGCAAAGCCTTCAACCCCGGTGGCCGGTGGCCGGGACGATATGAGCGGAGCTGCAGTGCCTCTAGTGGCGGTTTTGTTGGAGCAGGTCCAACGCTGGCCTGGCGCTTCGCCCAAGAGAGGCCCCAGGCCGTAAAACGGATTGGGATTGATCCATATTTGGTAGGATGGCCAAGGATGGATCTTGCAACCGTATCCCCCAAGTACCAGGTCGTGATTCCCAAGCGGGTTCGCGAATTGTTTGGCCTCAGCCCTGGCAAGACCCTTCGGGTGATCGCCTTGCCGGGGCGCATTGAGTTGGTGCCCACCCTGTCGCCTGTGGCTCTGCGCGGTTTTTTGCAGGGCAAAAACACCTTTCAGCGTTAGGGAGATCGTCTGTGGCGGTCAAGACACCTGGCTTGCCCTGGCGGCAGCCCAGATCAGCCATGCTCTACAACTGCCGATGACGGATAGCAACATCATGGCCACGGCCAGGGATCAGCAGGCCAGGCTGCACACCATGGACTGCGATGTTCGAGGCATCGCCGACGTGGAATGGCTCGATTCCATCCCGGCCCCATAGCTGGAGACCTTCACCACGCCGTTGAAGGGAACGCCAGGGGCTTTGGTTAGATCGAACAGCAGCAGATCGGTGAGCCACGACTGCGAGACCCCGATCTGGGTCGAGAGCAGGGCCTCGCGTCGTGCGTAGGGGCCTGTGACTTCGCGGCGCTTGGGGCCCTTCCGGAGACAATTTTTCACATTGCATTAGCTTATTTAGGTAAGTAGCTGCTTCCCTGTATAAGACGATTGCCACCAATGTGGCATCGGGGCATGCACCACATTGGACACAGCCAGCCCCTGAGTGGGTAGGGAAATTGATTTGGTCACGAGTCGCCCGTCTGTTGACAGGCGCGCTGAGTTTGCCTAAGCTCTATAAGTATATCCCTGTATTGCCATGGTTAGCCTCACCAGCCTCGTGGGCGATATCAACTTGGCCACCCCAGGGTCCAATCCCCGCCAGTTTGCTGTTTTTGCGGGCTGCCTTTTCTTCGTTGGTGAGCTCTCCGGCCAGCCTGCCCAGCTGTGGCGGGCCAACCCGGGCACGGGTGTGGTGGAGATGGTGGAAACCGCCGTCGGGGCGGGCCCCTTCTACCCCGAGGCGCTGCTGGTGGTGGGAAGCCGGCTCTTCGTGCGCGCCTACGAATCGGCCACGGGCTGGAGTCTCTTCCAGATTGATGCGGCCTCCGGATCCCTGCTCACCCGGGTGGCGGGCACGGTAGGTGTAGATCCTGCCGGGCTCATCGCCCTTGGCGGCCAGCTCTATTACTCTGCTTACGCCACCGATGCGGGCGGCAACGGCATTGGCCGCGAGCTGGTGAGGCTTGAATCCCAGACCGGCCAAATTTCTACGTTTGATGTTAACCCCGGCGGGAACTGGAGCAGCCCCCGCTCGCTCACCACGCTGAATGGGCGCCTGTTCTTCCTGGCCGATGGTGGCGGCACGGGCGCCGAGCTCTGGGGCTTCAACCCCGTCACCGACACCGCCCCCCAGCTGTTGCGGGACATCTGGCCCGGTGGCAACAGTTCCTCCATCGCCAACCTCACCGCCAGCGGCGGCAAGCTCTACTTCACCGCCAGCGACGGCAGCACCGACGAGGAGCTCTGGGTAAGCGACGGCACCCCCGGTGGCACCAGCCGGGTGGCCGACATCAACCAGAACACCTACGGCTCCGATCCCCAGCCGGTGGTGAGCAGCGGCGGCAAGCTTTTTTTCACCGCCTACACCGATGCCAGCGGTTGGGAGCTCCACCGGCTGGATCCGGCAACCGGCAGCGTGCAGAAACTGGAGATCCGCACCGGCAGCAATGGATCGGAACCCGGCGGCAATGGCGGCGGCTTCGCCGATCTCGACGCCACCCTCTATTTCAGCGCCTACGACGACAGCAACGGCTGGCAGCTCTGGCGCGTACGCCCCGATGGCGCCCTTCAACTTCTGCCCCTCGGTCCGGGTCAGTCAGCGCCCCAGGCCCTCACGGTGGTGGGGAACAACCTCTATTTTGCCGCCACTGGTTCCACCAACCGCGGCATCAATCTAAGCCGCAGCTTTGCGATCGGTGGCGAAGCGGTGACCCTTAGCTTTGATTTGATCGCCTTGGGCGCCTGGGAAGGGGAGTCGATATCGGTTTACATCGACGGAGAAAAAATCTTAGACGTCAAAAATCCCAGCGACACCAGTGCATCAACGACGGGCACTGCTGGTCTCTACGGCTGGTCGTTCACGGAGCTTTACAGGTCCACAGCCAGTGGAGAGCTATCGGTTGCTGGAGGCTTTGTTAATGGCTCCCTCAGTTCCACAGATGCCGACAACCCTACGAGAGGAGGAAGATTTAAGGACGACTATGTGCTCACTGGCGTTACGCCTGGAGTCCCAATTTCGTTGGCACTTAACGCAGGATTTGACGCTTATCTGCAAGTGATTGATACAGCAACGGGCGGCATCGTTGCGCAAGACGACGACTCAGGTGGAAACCTGAATTCGTTGCTGACATTTACCCCTGTAGCAGGGGTAAGCTATATTGCTAGGGCGACAAGTTTTGGTGGTGGTGCCACTGGTGCCTACCGCCTCGCCTCGGGATCTTCCATCGGAAATACAAATTCAGTCTATCGCGTTAGCCTTTCTGTACCAGCAAATCGCCCCAATATCCGACTTGGATTTAGCTCCAATCTCAACGAGAGTTTGGCCAACGAAAGTTACGGCCTCCGCAACCTCGAGATCCGCTCCACCACCAATCCAAGCCAGATTCGCCTGAGCGATCCCGGCACCGATCCCACCCCCTGGACTGGAGGTTTGAGTGCCAGTACCCCTGCGCTGGGATCCTTCATTGGTAGCTATGGGTTCGGCTCCAGCCCTTCGGTGGGCCGCGAGCTCTGGAGCATCGACACCACCACCGGCGAGCCGGTGCCGATCGACATCAACCCCGGGGCCGGCAGCGCCGATCCCTGGGGCTTGATCAACGTGGGCGGAAAACTTGTCTTCACGGCCTACACCCCTGGCGTTGGCCATGAGTTGTGGACCCTGGATCCGGCCGACAACCTGCCCCACCTGGTGGCGGATCTCAACCCCGGTGAAGGCGGCAGCCGTGGCTGGTGGTACGGCAACAACGCTGTGGTGGCAGCCGCCGGACGTCTTTACTACACAGCGGACGGCCCCCAGGGCCGCGAGCTCTACATGGTGTCGCCTGGCATCGCCGGGGCCCAGCTGATTGATCTCAATCTCGGCGCGGGCTCCTCCTCGCCGGAATTATTCACCGTCATCGGCGATCGGCTGTTCTTCAAGGCCTATGACGGCAGCAGCTGGGGCCTGTATGCCACCAGTGTTGCCACCGGCGTGCCCACCCGCTTGACCATTCCGGGCCTGGCCAACAACGCCAATTACATCGATTCCCTGTTTGGCCTCGGTAATCGCTTGTATTTCCGCTCTAGTTATTTCAACGATAGCTTCAGTGTCTACCAGCCTCTCTACACCGTTGAAGCTGCCACAGGAGTGGTGAGTGCTGTCAGTGGTGTGAGTTCTGTCGGCGGGCTGGTCGCTTTTAATGGACAGGCCTATTTCAAGGCCAACTCCGCAATTGAGAATGCTGGATATGAACTGTTTGCCCTCGCCCCGGGCGATGCATCCCAAACCCCGAAGCTCCTGGATCTGCTGCCAGGTCCCGGCACCTCAAGCATCAACTGGCTGGCGGCCGGATCGGATGCTCTCTACGCCGTGGCCTATGGGCGGCCTCTTGAGGATCTTAGCCGCAGCTTCAGCTTGGGCGGCCAGGCTGTCACCCTCAGCTTTGATTTCCTGCGGCTTGATAGCTGGGATGGTGAACAGCTGTGCTTGTATCTGGATGGCCAACTGGTCTTCTCCCAGCCATTCGTCTATTACGGCAATAACGATCTTCGCACGGGGAGCACAGAAGGCTATGACTGGTCGATCACGCCGATCAGCGCTCTTGATCAGTTTGGTGGCAGCGCTTCTTGGCATGACCAGATTTTCAGGATCACTGTCTCTATTCCCGCAGGGCGTGCCAGCATCCGCCTGGGCTTGGGCTCTACGCTAGACCAGTCTATCGATGATGAAAGCTACGGCATCCGCAATCTGGAGATCCGCCCAGTGGCCAATCCTGGCCAGCTGCTGCTGAGCGATTCCGGTGCCGATCCCAGCCTCTGGCGCGGTGGCCGCACGGCTAGCAGCACTGCGCTCGGCACTTTTCTCGGTGTTTACGGTGTCACGAATGAGTGGAATCTCTGGCGGCTCGATCCCACTGAATTGAACCGCACGATGCGGCCCCTGCTGCCATCCTCCGCGCCCAACAAAGACTCGGTGCGCAATCTGTTCACCGTTGGCGGCACCCTCTACTTCAGCTACGACGATGGCGTGAATGGCCGTGAGCTCTGGCAGAGCGACGGCACCGCCGTAGGCACCCGCCTTGCGGCAGACATCAACGGCCGCACCTTGCCGTCTTCGCCCCAGTTGCTCACCGATGTGAACGGCAAGCTCTATTTCACCGCCGATAACGGTTCTGCCAATAACGGCGTGAATGGTCGCGGTCTTTATGAGCTCAATTCCGCGACCGGCCAAGTGCAGCGCCTGGTGGTGCCCGGGCTCTCCGGGAGCAATACTTATTATATCGACAGCCTGGTGAATGCCAATGGGAGGCTCTACTTCCGAACCTCTTATTTCAACGATGCTGGCACCTACCGGCCGCTTTACACCCTTGATCCCGGCACAGGGGCCATCAGCCAGGTGGCTGGTTTGCAGTATGTGGATAGCATCAGTTATCTCGGTGGCCAGCTCTTCTTCAGAGCCTATTCCTCCACATTCCAGGAGGGCTATGAGCTCTATCGGATTGCCGATGGCTCTGCCCAGCCCGTATTGATTGATGTCAATCCCGGCGGCGGCTCCTCTAGTGCCCAGGAGTTGGTGATGGCCGGAGGCGTGCTCTATTTCACTGCCGAGCGGGCCGGCATCGGCCGTGAGCTTTTCCGCCTTGATGCCAGCTTTAATGCCGTTCCGGTGCGTGACATCTGGCCCGGTGCCAATAGTGCCAATCCCCGCTCCCTTTTTGCCGTAGGCACCAGCCTGTTTTTCGTTGCCGACGATGGTTTCCACGGCGCCGAGCTGTGGCAGACCGATGGCACAGAAGCGGGCACACGCCTCGCCCGCGACATCAACAACCTCACCCTCGATGCCAGCCCGGACGGTTTGCTGGATGTCAACGGCATCCTCTACTTCATCGCCACCGACGGCGCCCTGGGCCGCGGGCTCTATCGCATTGATCCGGCCTCGGGAGCGCCCCAGCGGCTCACCGTGCCTGGCCTCACCGGGGGTAATGAAGCCTACATTGATGGGCTAGTTAATGCTAATGGACGGCTGTTTTTCCGCAGCTCATACTACAGCAACGCCAGTGTGTACCGGCCGCTTTATACGCTGGATCCGGCCACAGGCTCGATCAGCCAGGTGAGTGGGGTTCAATATGTTGACAATGTCAAGTATTGGGGAGGCCAGCTTTATTTCACGGCTTATTCCTCCTCGTTCCAGGAGGGTTATGAGTTGTTCCATATCCCTGATGGCGAGGTCTTGCCTCGGCTGATTGACGTCAACTCGGGCGGCGGAAGCTCCTCGCCGAACCAGTTTGTGATCAACGACGGAACCCTGTATTTTGCTGCCTCAACTGATCTCGTGGGACGCGAGCTGTTCCGGCTCGATTCAAATTTTCAACCCCTAAACATCGGCAACCTTTCCCGTTTTGGCAGCAACGATCTGCGAAATGTTGTTTCTGTGGGCGGCGCCCTCTACTTCACTGAATACAGCGCGATTCTTCCCGCTGGGCCCGGTCAGGATGTCAGTCGTTCGTTTGCCCTGAATGGTGAAGCCACCACGATCAGTTTTGACCTCCAGCGGAACGATACGTGGGATGGTGAGGTGTTCACCGTTTATCTGGATGATGCCCCCCTCTTCGGCCAGCGCTTTTATTACTACTCGGGTACGGCTGCCGTTTCCGGAGTTGCCAATGGCATTAGCTGGTCGCTGACGCCCACCTCCAGTTGGTCGGAGCAATATGGTGCGAATTGGGATTATTACCCTAGCTACGATCAGCGCTTCCGAGTTCAGCTCCAGTTGCCGGCCGGCCGCTCCAGCGTGAAGCTGGGCTTCTCCTCCAGCCTTGATGAGGCCAGCAGCAACGAAAGTTATTTCATCGACAACCTGGAGATCCGTGGGGCGAGCAATGCCCTGATTGCATCCGACACCTTTGACACTGTGGGCTTCTGGAGCGGTGGAGTGGTGAGTACGGATCCCGTGTCGGGATCCGTGCTTGGCCCCTATGCCTACCCCGCCTCCTACGTCGACAACTGGCGGCTCTGGATGGTGAATCCGGCCATCCAGCAGGCGGAGCCCATCACGAGCCCCGCCCTCAGCGGCGATGCCGCCTACTACTTCGACAACTTCGTCGGCCTTGGAAACAAGGTGTTCTTCCGCTACCCCGGCTGGGATGGCAGTGTCTCCTACCCCTTGTATGCCATTGATCCCGCCACCGGTGTCGCTAGCCAGGTGGCTGGGCTGCGCGATGTGGCCAGCGTTCGGGTGGCCGGCGGTGCCCTCTATGCGGCCGCCACCTATGCTGATCAGGGCGGGCGTTTGGTGAAGATCGACGCCAGCGCCAGCATCACCCCCATGGATCTGCAGGGGGGCTATGACGCGACCTGGCTCACGGCTGTGGGCACCACCCTCTATTTCACCGCCTACGCCTACGGCAGCACCGGCGAGTGGCTGGGTCGTGAGCTCTGGAAGATTGATCCGGTGAGTGGCAGCCCCCGGGTGCTCGATCTGCGGCCCGGATACAACAGTTCTTCCCCCCGCGATCTGGTAGACGTGCAGGGCACGCTCTACTTCATCGCCGGGCGCGAGGACAACGGCGTCTGGATCGGTGAAGAGCTGTACCGGATCGATCCGATCACCGATCAGGTTGAGTTGCTGGGCGACATCTATAGCGGTGGCGGAAGCTCCAATCCGGCGAGCCTCACCCTCAGCAATGGCAGGCTTTATTTCGCCGCCACCGACATCATCCACGGCCGCGAGCTCTGGCGGGTGCAGGTGAGCGCCGGGGGCAGTGGCATCGAGGTGAGCCGCAGCCTGCCGGAAGACAGCACCCTGGCCTTCGCCGCCGACGATTTCGCTACCCCCTATGCCGCCGGTGGCGGCGGCACCCTCCAGTCCATTCGCCTCCTCAGCCTGCCCCTCAACGGCCAGCTGCGGCTCGGCGGTGTGGCCTGCACCATCAACCAGACCATTGCCGTCGGCAGCCTCGGCCAGCTCCGCTTCGTGCCCGAGGCCGACTACAACGGCTCAGCCGCCTTCAACTGGACCGGCAGCAACGGTGGCAGCTTCGCCAGCCAGCCCTCGCTGGTGAATCTCACGATCACACCGGTGGCCGATGCCCCCCGCCTGCAGCAGCCGCTGGTGAGCCGCAGCATCTACAGCAACCGCACGGACGGCTACACCTTTGATCTCAACACCTTCCGCGATCCCGACCTTGGTCAGGCTCTGAGTTACAGCGCCACCCTCGCCGATGGCAGTCCCCTGCCGGCCTGGATCAGCCTCAATGGCCGCAGCTTCAGCTTCACGCCCCCCATCGGCAACGCCACCGTTGACATCCGGGTAGTCGCCACCGACCCCGATGGTCTAACCAGCCTCGCCGCTGGCAACCAGGGTCCGCCGATCAACTGGATCGACTGGACAGGCGCTGATCTGCCCCTGGGGACAGCCGCGGGCGCCTTCCCCGAGCATCGCTCCATCACCGCCACCCTGGCTGGCAATGCGCCGTTGTATTTCGCGCAGGTTGATGGTGGCACCAACTACTTCAATCCGTCTGGCCCCTACACGGGCCCCGGGGTGTCGGCCCCGGCAGGGTCCGACATGATCGGCCTGGCCCAGGCTGGATCACGAACCATGACCCTGAGCCAGTCAGTCAGCAATCTATACTTTGCCTATGTGAGTCTCAACGGAAACACGCTCACCTTTGATCGTGACTTTGAGATCGTCAGTCAATCGGATTTGCTAGGCGGTCCGGGTTACTGGGGCAGCGGCACGGCTGTCAAGCAGCTTGTCACGATTGGGGGTGTCACCCTTTATCAGCTGGTGGCCCAAGGCGGGGAACCCCATGGTCTCCTGCGATTCACGGGCCCCCTGTCTTCGCTGTCTTGGACCAGCGCTGTTTCGGAAACGTGGCATGGATTCACTGTCGGCACTAGCGACCCTTCCCTGGCATTGTCTGCCCCGGGTTCGGTCTTCACTCTGGGGGTGTTGAACGCCAGCCCACAGTCGATTGGGCTTTCGGTGGCCTCCATCAACGAAAACAGTGCCAATGGCACGGTCGTGGGGGCCTTCACCGTTACCGATCCCAACACCAATGACCGCCATACCCTCACGCTGCTGGATTCGGCGGGCGGCCGGTTTGCCTTGAGCGGGTCAGCCGCAGCTGGTTACAACCTGGTGGTGGCTAATGGCACCCTGCTCGATTATGAAGCGGCCACATCTCATCAGATCCGGGTCCAGGCCACTGACGACTCCAGCCTGTTGCTGGAGCAATCCTTCACAATCAGCCTTGGTAACCTCACCGATTCCGCCGCCGGCAACCTCAGCTTCTCTGCCGCCAATTTTTCCGTTCGTGAGGATGGCCAGCCGGTGGTGGCAGTCACCGTCAATCGCGTGGGCGGTGTGGAAGGCAGCGTTAGCGCCACGGTGCTGCTTACTCCCGGCACGGCCACCTATCCGGCCGACTACGGCCTCGAACAGCTCACGGTGCTTTTCGCCAACGGTGAAACCAGTCGCACCGTGGCGATCCCCATCGCCAACGACGCCCTCATCGAAGGGGATCAGACCCTCACCCTCTCCCTCACCAATCCCACCGGCGGCGCTGGCCTCACCGGCCAGCTGACCGCCACCCTCACGATCATCGACAACGACTTCCCGGCGATCCCAACGCCCACGGTCACGTCGCAGATCACCAACGACAGCACTCCAGTGATCTCTGGCACTGCCAATGTGGCCTCCGCCAACCAGTTCCGTGTCGGTGTCAACGGCCGCACTTACACCCTCGGCAGTTCGCCTGAGTTGGTGCTCACCGGTACCAGCTGGACTCTGGCGATTCCCAGCGCCCATGCCCTCGGCGATGGCCTCTACAACGTGGTGGCTGCGGTGCAGGATCCCAACGGCACCAGCGTCAGCGACAGCACAACAGCTGACTTGCGGGTCGACACCGTTGCGCCCGTCACCACGCTGACCAGCGCTCCCAGCCCGCTCTACTTCCCCCTGCTCCAGGGCCGCAGCGAGGCCGCTTCCCTGCTGCAGATCACCTGTGGCGGCGCCAGCTGGAGCCTCACCGTGCCAGCCGATGGCTTCTGGCAGCTGAATACCTCCACCGCCCCCACAAGCGGCAGTTTCGCTCCGAACCGCGATGGCGCCAATCCGCTCAGCATCACCGCCACCGATTCTGCCGGCAATAGCAGCCTGTTCAGCGGCCAGCTCACGATCCGCTATCCCTACCCCGACCTGCAGATCAGCAGCGCCAGCCTCAGCGGTGGTTCCGCCCTCGACACGGTCGCTCTCACCTACACCGGCCTCAATGCTCCCCCCAGCGGCCCTGTGCTCGCTGGCCATAGCGCCGGCGGCAACTGGATCGACCGCTTCTTCCTGTCCCCTGATCCCGTTTACGGCAACGGCAACGACCTAGCCATCGGCCCGGTTCTGGTGGCGCCGGCCAGCGGCCGGGGCCTGGCCATCAGCGGCCCCCTGTCTTCCGGTTCGACCTATGCCAATACCGTCAACGTTCAGCTGCCCGAATACCCCGGCAGCTACTACCTGATCGCTGTCACCGACGCTGATCGAACCCTGGCCGAGGGCGCCAGCGAGGCCAACAACGTGTTCATCAGCGCTGCACCAATCAGCGTGACGCCGATTTATATCGCCAGCGTTTCATCTGCCACCACCAACCTCAACGCCGGCCAGAGCATCAGCCTCAGCGGCCAGTTGGTCCTAGGTGCCAGCGGCGTGGGCGTGGCCGGAAAGCCCGTCACCGTGGTGTTGGTCAACCAGACCACCGGCCAGCAGTTTGAGCGCCAGCTCACCTCCGGCACGGCTGGTAGCTTCAGCCTCACCTTCACTCCCACCGTGGAGCAGGCCGGCGCCTACAGCGTGGCCGCCCGCTACAGCCAGAACCCCTCGGAAGACACCCTCGCGAACGGCTCCTTCGTGCCGGAAGACAGCTTCCGCGTGCAGGGTCTGGCCGCGATGTCCGGTGCGCCGATCTACGCCTCGGTGGCGGAAGCCGCCACCTTCACGGGCAACATCTCCTTCCGCAACACAGGCCCCGATCCCCTCACAACCAGCGGCCTCAGCGTCAGCGGGGCCCCCGCCGGCTGGAGCGTCAACCTCGGCAGCCTGCCGACCACCCTCGCCGCCGGTGCCACCACCAGCGTGGCCTACAGCCTGCGGGCGCCCGATGCCACCGTTCTCTTCGACGCCTTTGATGTGGTGGCTACCGCCGCCGCCAGCGGCCAGCCTTCCCTCACCGCCAATCAACCCTTCGCGGTCACGATCCTGCCCAACCGGCCGGTGCTTGGCGTCGCCGCTGCCCAGCGCTCCGCCGCCATGCTGCTCGGCCAACGCACCCTCCATGAGGTCACCGTCACCAACACGGGCAACGTCGCCACCGGCGCTCTCAACGTGGTGCTGCCCACCGGTGCGCCCTGGTTGTCGCTCTATGGCCCCGCCACCCTGACGCCGCTTCTGCCCGGCACCTCCACCAACATCCTGCTGGCGCTTGATCCACCCCCAACTCTGAGCCTGGCCACCTACCAGGTGCAGATTGGCTTCCTCGATGAAAGCCACCCGGCCGACAGCCTGGTGGTGCCCTTCAGCTTCCGCGCCACCTCCTCCGCCACTGGTTCGGTGGATGTGGCCGTCTACGACGACTTCAGCAACGGCCCCGGCAACCCCACCGTGAGAAATGTGGGCGTGCGGTTGTTTGATCGGCTTAGTGATACGTTGCTGCAGACGATTAATGATGCCGATGGTCGCTTCTCCTTCCTGAACCTGCCGGTGGGTGATTATGCGATCGAGGTGCGCGCCGATGGTCACAGCAGCAGCTGGCAAACCTTTCATGTTGATCCTGCAGATCAGGAGCAGGTGGATGTCTTCCTGCCCAGCGAAGTGGTGCGCTACTCCTGGGTGGTGGTGCCCACCACTGTTCAGGACCGTTACCTGATCACCCTCGAAGCCACCTTCCAGACCGAGGTGCCGATTCCGGTGGTCACGATCACCCCCTCACCGGTCGATCTGCGCAGTCTCGATCTGATTGGTCAGAGCCTGGTGGTGCCGCTCACGCTGACCAACCATGGTCTGGTGGCTGCAAGGGATCTTTCTTTCCAGGCGCCGGTTGATCCCAATTTCACTTTCACCATTCTGGATCCCCTGGCCGGCGAGACGATTGCCGCGGAGTCGTCGTTGGTGGTGGATTTGCGCATTGAGCGGGTCGCCGATGTCCCGCCTAGCTGCGTTGGTGTGGAGCTCGGCAACCTGTTCTGGGATTACGGCACCTTCCTTCCCAACCAGGTGGCGCCGATCACGGTGGAGAAAGTCACCCCCCTGCCCTTCCTGATCGACGCCGACTGTCCCCTGCCGACGCTGCCGATCGGCGGCGGCTTTGGTGGCGGTGGTGGTGGCGGTGGTGGTGGTTTCCCATCCATCGGCGAGGTGGCCATGATCGCTCCCTCGCCGGTTCCCCTGCCCTACGTCACCGCCCGGGTCAAGATCCGCATCAACCAGGACATGGTGCTCTCCCGGGATGCCTTTGAGGGCACGTTCGTGCTCGAAAACCTCGATCCCTCCATTGATCTCTCCTCCATCGACATCGATCTGGAGATCTACGACGAGAACGACAATCTGGTCACCGATCGCTTTGCGATCACCTCACCCACTCTCTCTGGCTTCGGGGGAGCGCTCGATGGCACCGGCAGTCTCGCCGCCGCCACCAGTGGCACTGCCGTCTACACCATCCTTGCCAAAGACACCGCTGCTCCGATCGAGCCCACCCGCTATTCCATCGGTGGCCGCGTCGCCTACTCCCGCGCTGATGGCAGTGTCAATTTTAACCTCGCGCCGGCGGCGATCACCGTCCTGCCCCAGCCCGTGCTCGCCCTGGATTACTTCCTGCAGCGCGATGTCTTCTCCGACGATCCCTTCACAAGCCCCCTGAAGGAGGCTTCCCAGCCCTATGTGCTCGGCCTCCTCGCCCACAACCGCGGCTATGGCGTTGCCAACGACCTGGCCATAACCTCCGCCCAGCCCGAAATCATCGAGAACGAACTCGGCCTCAAGATCGGTTTCGAGCTGATCGGAGCGGCCGTCAACGACAACCCCGTTCTTCCCTCCCTCTCCATCGACCTCGGTGATCTGGCGGCCCACAGCACCAGTGAGGCCCATTGGTTGATGACCTCCACCCTCCAGGGGCGCTTCATCGACTACAAGGCCACCTTTGAATATATCAATGGCCTCGGCCTCAAGGACGTTCCCGGTCTCTCCCAGCTCACAGCGGTCAACCTCCATGAGCTCACCCGCCGCGTGCGCGACCACCGCTTCGGTGCCGACACCCGCCACGACTATCTCGTCAATTCCAACCCCCCCGTCGTCGGCCAGGACAACACCGGCAAGGATCTCCTCGCCGATACCCTCTACCTCAGCAACGACACCACGGAACCGGTCACGGCTCTGGTGCCCGGCACCCCAGGGCTGGCCATCTCCGCCATTGACCCCGCCGGTGAGGCCAGCCTCAGCGTGAACGCCGCCAGCGGTTGGACCTACCTGCGAGTGATTGAGCCCTCCGCCGGCATCCGCCCCATCACCGCCGTGCGCCGCGCTGATGGCTCCCTGATCAGTGCTGACAACTACTGGGTGACCGATCGCACCTTCCCGGAGAACGGCCGCCCCACCTACGAAAGCAGCCTCCACATTCTCGATTTCAACGCAACCGGCGGCCCTGCCATCTACACCGTGGCCTTCGGTGCGGCCACGGGTAACTTCGCCCCCACCGTGGTGGTCACCATCGCTGATCAGAAGGCCAAGGAAACCGTCCCCTTCTTCTTCATCGTTCCCAGCAGCTCCTTCCTGGACATCGACGCCGGCGACACCCTGTCCTATTCAGCCACCCTGGCATCGGGGGGTGTCCTCCCCTCCTGGCTGACCTTCAACCCCACCACCCGTACCTTTGCTGGAACCCCGGCGGCCGCTGATGTCACCACCCTCGCGGTGCGTGTCACCGCCACGGATCGTGCAGGTCTGAGCGTCAGCGACACCTTCTCGCTCTTGGTGGAACCGGCCAACTACGCCCCGGTGATCGCCACCCCCATCCCCGACGTCGCGATCAGCACCGGTGCCCCCTGGACCTACAGCCTGCCGGCGGGCACCTTCACGGATCCTGATCCTGCCGACACCCTCAGCCTCACGGCCACCAGGGCCGATGGAACCCCGCTACCCGCCTGGCTGACGTTTAACCCGGCCACTCGCACCTTTTCCGGCACCCCCGCCGATGTCGATGCCGCCAACCTGTCCCTGCGGGTCACGGCCACTGATCCCGCCGGTGCCAGTGACAGCGACACCTTTGTGCTCACCGTGAGCGACACAAGCGGCCCGGTGATCAGCGCCATCACCCTGGTGGGTACCCAGCTGCAGCTGAAGTTCTCCGAACCCATCATCACCACCGGCCTCACCGCCGCACGCTTCTCCGCAACCGTGGCCGGTGTGGCCCGCTCGGTGGCCTCCTATGCGGCCGTGGCCGGGGATGCCACACGCCTCAACCTCACGCTTTCCGGTACCGCACCCACCAGCAGCCAGGCGGTCAGCCTGCTCTACACCGATCCGGCCGGCAACGATCTCACCGGTGTGGTGCAGGACGCCAGCGGCAACGACATGGTGAGCGTCACCGCCCCGGGCCGGAATGTGGACACCTTCTCCAGCTCAGCTAGCGTCGCCAGTCTCGCCAGCACTTACACCAACCTCCTCATCACCGGCACCGCCGCCACGGGAACCGGCAACGCCAGCAACAACCGCATCCGGGTGAACCAGGCCGCCGTTGCCAACGTGCTCACGGGCGGTGACGGTATCGATGACATGGATGGTGGTGATGGCAGCGACATCTACATGATCGCCACGAGCACCGATCACAGCGCCGCCGAGATCAACGACAGCGGCGCCAGCGGCAGCGATGAGCTCCGCTTCGCTTCAACGACGGCCGGCCAGACCCTCACGGTGTTCGCCGGTGATATCGGGCTGGAGTCGGTGACCATCA
>Ga0315905_10004271_pt1 | contig 14574 bp, 10 predicted proteins | sample LakEriMetagenome_5_FD_203522 | JGI IMG/M metagenome (GOLD analysis project Ga0315905, IMG submission 203522) | Freshwater fungal communities from buoy surface, Lake Erie, Ohio, United States - Buoy 4 MA121 | ecosystem: Environmental > Aquatic > Freshwater > Lake | place: USA: Lake Erie, Ohio... | reverse complement strand
GGATATCTTCATCGGACTGGATGCCCATGGCGCGGAAGAGCATGAAGATGGGGAGGGGTTTGCGCACGTAGGGAAGACTCACGACGAGAGTTTCCGTGGCGCGGACCCAGTTGAAGGTGACGACTTTCACTTGGCGTGTCTCAGAAGAGAGGCAGGTGATATTACCATAGGTCTCCACCTTGTCATTATTGGGTTGCTTCTGGACATAGAGAGTGTTGAAAGCCTGCTCTTGCCGGGTAATAAGAACCTTCTCGGCTCCTTCCACGATGAAATACCCGCCCTGGTCTTGTGGGCATTCGCCGGCCTCTTTTAGGAAAGATGCGGGCTTGCCGTGGAGAATACAATTGCGACTGTGTAAAAGAATTGGTAATTGGAAAAGGGGCATGCGCTTGAATTCCATGACGATGGGCTGCGCGGCTGCTTCCGTTGCAGGCTGATCCGGGAGAGTGATAGTGAGCTCTACGCGAATGGTGGCGTATACGGTCGATGCATATGTGAGATTACGGAGCCTCGCCTCATTCGGAAAAAGAATACGCACCTCCTTGCCTTTTTGGAGTGCAATAGTGGGTGCGCCGATTTCTATTTCCTCGCCAGTGCGACCGCCAATAAAGATCTCTACGCGATACATATATACGCCTGTGGCGGGATTCAGCTCCTTCAGAAGAAGAATAGGGTTATTGGATTTCAGAATGGCGGGGATATCTTGGGCTACGAACTGATCAAAGGAATCAATGTGGTGCCGTGTAAAAGGGTAGTCTGTTGTTTTGAAGTAGGTGTCTAGGAGTTTTCTCGCGAGAATAGTATTTGGATTGGCCGAGTGAAGTTTTAGCTCGGAGGTTTTGGGCAACTGCTGGGCTGATACAGGAGCAGGGGGAGGTCCACGGAACCCTTGGACAGGAGCAGGGGGAGGTCCACGGAACCCTTGAACAGGAGCACCATATCCGTAATTCGGTTGCCGAAGTTCAGGTATGCCAACACGGTCGTTCGGTGCTACTGCAGGAATGAAGGGAGGGCTGTTTGGAGGTGTGCCAAATGCTCCTCGTTCTGCAGGAATGAAGGGAGGGCTAGGTGGAGCCTGGTCAGGCGCCGGGACATTAGATGTAGACATTCTAAATCTAAAGTTCCGAGTGGTTTTCTTATTACACTAATTTACTGGCGGGGCTGACCCCCATCGTGTGAATAAATGTAGTAGATGGTCCAGATCCACCTACATTCCCGTTATGTTCGGCATGAGGACTGGGAAAGCCGGGGGTGCCTTGAGCAAGCATCTGAATATCATTGCCGATTGTGGCAGGGGACATCGCCGGGAATGGGCGATTGAAGAGCTGTGATACATTGCTCAAGGCAGAATCCACCAAGCCACCTCCACCTTGTTTATTACTCTTGCCCTTGCGCTTCGTGGATCTCTTGCCCTTCTTCGCACCGCCGACAAGATTGGAGCCCATCTTTGGATCCGGGAAGGGGAAGGTCGTCACTCCGCCTGCGTGGCCGAGGGTGGAGGCTTGATTGGCGAACCCGAATCCGCCTGATACATATGCGGGATAGGAGCCATAAGGCGAAGGTAGCCCTGGCTGTAATTCATAGTGGAGGGGTGCAGCACCGCCAGACTGCGCCTTTTTCACCTTCATGCTATCCATATAAAGCTTCGCCTCTTTAGTGGAAATCGTCTTGCCAAATACCTTCTTATACTCTTTCTGAAATTCGGGCACACCCATTTTAACAGCGCACATCTTCATGTGCTCCAAGCCTTTGCGGAGTCCGCCGAGGCTGAGAGGTTTACTGACCTTCTTTGTGTTTCTCTTCACCATGCTAATGAATGCTTATATTTTTCATACTTCGGATGATTTGTATTGAAGTCCAGGGATATAGGGCGATTCGTTCTTCTTGGACCTGTTATTATTGGGCTTGTTATTACCGGACTTATTATTGCCAGACTTATTTGTCTCGGGAGATACAAGATTCTTCGCACTATTTATTGCATTGTTCACGGCGGCCGTAACTACATTCGTGGCTGTCTCCGCCGAAGGCATATTCTTAATAGAATCGGAGACGGACTCACTTATTTGTTCCACAATGGAAGGTTCAGCAGAAGAGGAGGAATAATTCGCGGGGCCTGCAAAGATATGTTGCATGGATGCTGCCAAAAATATAAACGACAATAACACCACTAGCCACGGCGCATAGGCTGAGATGCCCTGTTGCCAGGTGCTTAGACGATACTCGTCGTAGAACATGCTATAGTGATTATAGCCTACAAGGAAGAGTGCCAAGATACTTGTCACTAGTAAAATGGTGGATCCCATTCGGGGAAGAATCATAAAGATAAAAAAAGCCGATAATAAAATAATCATGATGCTTGGCAAGAATAGCTCCATCTTCTGACCTTCTGATAGTATAGTGTTAAATTTTGTCCATCAAATCCACGTGGGTTAGAAACTGTTTGCGACAACAGGCGCGCTTGAGGCCGAGGGCGGTCATAATAGTTAGCTCGGGAGTCTGGGGAATCTGGCTACCGTCCATGTAGAAACGCTCTTCGGAGCTACCACGAATCTTCTTAATTTGTTGCTTGTATTTGTTCCACTTGTCGGCAATGACATTGTTGCAACTGAAACAGCGGATAGGAATGATCATTTGGACTTTCTATCTGGAGATAGGTAGAAAATCAATTTTATATCCCGCTGACATTTCTAAGCCCCGGACGGTTGGATATGTGCGTTCATAGGTTGTGTAAAAGAAGGTTGGGCCTGTCCAGAAACAAATGACCTCTGTTCTGACTGGCGGTGGTTTGAACTATCAGCGTGGTAATCCTATCGGACGTGAAGTCCGGCAGTTACAGACGGAACTGGCGGAGTTAAAGAAGCAGATGGATTTGCTGATGAATGGTGGGCTGACGATGGCTTCTGCTCCTGGCACTGCCGGCCCTCCTGGACCCGCTGGACCGGCTGGACCCGCTGGACCCGCTGGACCCGCTGGACCGGCTGGACCCGCTGGGCCTGCTGGATCTGCTGGTGCTCAGGGTGCTCCTGGTGCCCAGGGCCCTCCTGGTCCTCCTGGAGCTGATGGTCTTGCTGGACCTGTTGGACCTGTTGGACCTGTTGGACCTGTTGGACCTGCGGGCCCTATCACCTACATCGCCATGCCCCCGAATGCAGCCTTGCCTCCGCAGACGCAGACCGCTTAAATAAGCCCCTTGAGCTGGGCCGGCTTGATGTGAATACCAAGCTCCTCTAACTCCAGACAAATACGTGTCAAAGGCCTACCCGAAAATTTATTGATTGCGGAACGAATGGACTCCATTTGTTCCTCTGTCCACTTCGGAGCCTTCTTCTTTGCATGCGTAGCCACTTGTGTAAAAACGGTCGTGCTCCGCTCCAAACCCTCAGAAGTCTGTCGGAGTTCACCCACTTCTAGCTCTCCCGCGTGGTGCTTATCATGACACTTCTCACACAAGACCACGAGGTTCCGCAAGTCATTACTACCTCCTTCGGCTCTCGGAACAATGTGATGGACTTCCAGCTCTTTCACAACAGGATCACCACACACTTCGCACGCCTTTCGCTGGATATTGGGATTCCACACACTCTTCGGAGCATCTGTGGCTGCCACTTCACCACCCAGAGCACGGCGTATTTCGTGAGCACGATCCAGAAGTTTGAGAGGTATTCCCATGGCCCTCGCCACTTCTAGGCCATAAGTGCAAGAACCACTTCCTGGTTGGAGAGTTCGGTCATAAATGAGTTTTCCCTCGGGGGTCCTCTGCACACGCAAATGCCAGACCGCGATTCCTGGCCTCGGAAGAAGCCGGGGCACTTTCATCAAATCGTGGAGATGCGTGGCGAACATGAAATGGCAGCCCTTTTCGTCCAGATGTTCCAGAGTGCTCGCCACGAGAGCAGTGGCCGACATGGATTCCGTGCCACTACAGACTTCATCGCCGAGCACTAGGCTCTTGTCGGTCGCCTGGGCGAGAATATCTCGGAGCTCGGAGATTTCCACGGCGAAACTGGAAAGGCCCGCCCATAAATTGTCGTGACTCCAAATACGGCTGAAGGCAGCATCGTAGGGGCGAATACGCATGGACTCTGCAGGCACGAAGGAGCCGGCTTGGGCGAGAATGGTGGCGATACCGACGGCCTTCATCAAACTAGATTTGCCACTGGCATTCACACCGTAAATGAGCCATCCATTGGCTTTTGTCTTAGTGTCTGGGCCCAGGCTCACATCATGTTTCACATACTCCATACGTGTCTGTGCAGTATACAAAAGAGGATGCACAAGCCCTACGATTTCTAGGCCTCCTTTGCCTTCGGCAGCGGAAACGCTAGGCCGTGTCCATCCATATAGGCGCGCCGTCACAGCCAGGGCGATTGTGGAATCTACGCGCCCCAACCAAGAAAACCATTCCTTCTGGAAAGGCACGGCAGCCTCCCACATCGTATCGCATGCCGGACGGCTTTCTTGGCGAAGCAAAATGCTCAAATCGCGAGACAAGGAACGAATACTATCCACAAATACATAGAGTTCTTTGCAGGAAACCGTAATCGGCCCCGATTTCTTAAAATCCACTGCCAAGGCGGTGAGTCCTCCAGCCTTAGAGAACACCGCCCCTTGCACCGTTTTCAAAAGAGTCCGAGAACCTTCCCAGGCAAACTCCCCATCACCCTTTTGCACTAGTGAAAAACTGTCGGCCGGGATCTTTATTTCCTTACAGAAGACCTGCCAAGTTTGTGCCCAAGTCTCCTGAATTTCCTGAATTTTCTTCTCTACCGCCATCGTCCTAGGACCGGACATCGCCGTAAGAAAGCCAATCGGCTCTCCATTTTCCTTGCGCTGTGCCTTTTCCTCATCAAATAAGGAACGGAACATGCGACGGAATTCGGCAATTTGGGTTTCTAGTAACTCGGGACATGCGAGAGGAGTATCTCGGAGATTCTGAATGAGACATACAGTGGCGCAATAACTCTGGGCAAGTTGTAGTATATCTAGACTGTCTGTGGATGCTTCTGCAAATGTATAATGTAGCCTGGGAATATCATATAGACCTTTGAGGTCTCTTTCCAAGGCTACTCTGCGCTGGTTAGTCAGTTCGCTTGCATAAGCAACTTCTCCCCAGCGTTTCTCCAACTCGTCCGCCGAGGTAATAGGTCGCAAGATTCGTTCACGTAGATCGCGTCTCCCGATAGCCGAATGCGTATGTTGTAGGAGACTGAGAACGGATTTTTGGCCATTTGTGGTAATAATACTCAATTGTTCCAAGATATTGTTGGACAGTGCCATGTGGTCGGTGGGCGTATAGGGTTCGTGGCTAGCGAGACGATCCACTTGTTGAGGAAAATGATCTTCTACGAAACGGAGTAAGAGGCAAATGGCTCGTTCCGTAGGAGGCTCTGCAGAGCCCATATGTAGCGCCGTTCTCACGGGGAGCATGGATTTGAGGCGGAACATTTTGCGGAAATATTCTTCTCGGGCAAACGGCTTCGCGAAATTGTCATTTGTGTAAAAGGGGATCTCGTGGACTATGCCTGGGATAGTGAATGCTGGCGTGGCGACGGGTGGCACTTGGGTCACAACACTCTCTTTTACACAATATACTTGGAGCATATGCTGGATATTATAGGGCTCGGTGGTCTGGAATGAGAATACTTCGCCGGTTGTAATATCCAGAACGGCTGCGGCGTAGACTGGGCTGTCTATCCAGATGGCTGCCACACTCATCCGTTCCTGCGAGGCGGTTTCCAAGTGTGTTCCTGGACTGAGAATGCGCGTAGGAATTCGGTTGATCACTTGATTTGTGGCAGCCTCTTTTACTTGATCCACGACTACTACCGTCCAGCCGAGAGCTGTGAGAGGGGCTGCGAATTTGTGGAGACTTTGTTCGGGTATGCCGGCCCAGAGACCGGTTTCGTTATTGGGGCCGTTATTGGGTTTTTCTTTGAGGGCGATGTTCATGATTTCTACGGCTCGTTTTGCTGATGTATAGGGATTTCCTGATTCTGGGTCAATGAGATCGTAGACTTCGTAGAATTTTCCTACGAGGAGTAGGATACAGGTATTGGGCCCATATTGTTTACTGTAAGTTTCATAAAACTTGCGGTAAAGAACTGTCAGATTCTGGGTCATTGTCTATAAGATGCGTTAGGGGTTTATATCATTTACGGGCATGTTATAGCATTTCCACCGGATAAACTACAAGATATACTAAAAGGCTGGGCGACAGCTGATATAGTAATTGTTTTATTAAAATTGCTTCTTGAACCACCAGAAAGATTTATTTAAAAATAATATTATTAAGAAGGTGTAACCGAATTAGAAGGAGAAGAAGGGGCAGAGTTGCCACTAGGATTTACCGCCATTACTGTAAATGTATAAGCAGTTCCATTCGTCAGGCCATTAAAATATGCGGCTGAACTATAGGGAGCAGTTGTTGTTAACCCACCGGGATTAGCTGTTATTATAAACGTGACTGTGGCTACTTCTGTATACCCATAACCTAATTTAGGTATGTTCCAAAATACTGTTACTTTACCAGCGCCAGCTGTAGCGCTAACATTTGTAGGTGGGTCGGGCACTGTTAATATAGAAGGAGGAGAGCTACCTACAGAATTTCTAGCGGTAACTACATATCCTTCTGGCCAGGGAGGGTTTCTAGTAAATGTCATGGATGTATTATTAGCAGTAGTAGTATATTCTATACCATTACTATTTATAGTTGATCTTATCGTATAATCAATTATCGCCGAGCCACCATTATTAGTCGGTGCTTTCCAATTTATACTTATTGTTTGAACTCCTGAACCATAATTCCATGCTGTAACGTTAACCCTAACTTCTGTAGGTGCATCGGGAACTGTGGCGGGGCTTGTAAAACTCCTATTCAGGAAATTGTCTTTTAGACTAAATGGGTAACTGCTTGGTGTAGTATAAGAAGTTCCACCAGAATCATATACAGTTTTCCCACGTAAGTCACTCATAGATTTTGACGTAACCCCCCCCCCGTTGCAACTGCATTTAAGGAGATTGGTAACGTATATCCACTAAAAGGCATATCTTACAAAGCTCTATATATTAAAATGATTTATCTATGAAATATTTTAGTGAAAGGTTTGCTGTCGGGGGTTTTACGGCCATGTTATAGGATATCCACTTGCATCTTGAGAAAATGTCTGGAAACCTCCATCGTATGGTGCAGTTCTTATATACGCTTGACAAGAGCCAATATCCCCAAAAAAACTAAGAAATATAGATCCAGATATAATACCATACGGAAAATATACATTAAAGCTACCAAGGTTTCCATAATTTGCTGTATTTATAATATTAGTAGCAGTTCCATTACCACTTGGGAATCTAACAGATATATATATAGGACTTGTATTTCCACCAGTTAAAATAGCACTGACAACAAACGCTGAACCTGTACCAGCTATATCTAGTTTTTTATTATTTTCACTTAGAGAAGAAGGGGAACCTTCAGTAACACTAAAATAAATATTATTCGGAGGAGGCCCAGGCGTAACAGAAACAGAAGAACTAGGCGCAGAGCTACCTACATTATTATTCGCGGTCACTATGAACGTATAGGATGTCCCATTCGTCAGGGCGGTTACAGTATAAGAAGTTGTCCCAGCCCCAGTAGTTGTTATAACTGTTCCATTAGAATATTTTACAGTATAGCCTGTAATAGCTTCGCCACCATTATTAGTGGGAGCTGTCCATGATAAGCTTACTTGAGCGTCGCCAGCTGTAGGAGTAAGGTTTGTAGGTGGATCGGGAACAGTTGTAGGAGTTCTAAAAGTCTTAGCAGCAAAAAAACTAAGATTATAACTACCAGAGGCTGGAACAGTAATTTCTACTCCGCTTGTATTAAATATAGTTTTCCCACGCAAGTCGGACATTTTTTTAGATGTAGTAGTAATTCCTCCCGCCGTAGCAATTTGAGATAAACTAAGAGGTTGAGAAAAATAGACAAAACTAATTATAGTAACAGAATTGGAAGGAGAAGAGGCAGAAGAGCTACCCACAGAATTTCTTGCAGTCACAGTAAACGTATAGGATGTCCCACCAGTGAGCCCTGTGACAGTAGCTGAAGTTCCAGAAGTAGTGGCCGTGAACCCACCTGGACTAGATGTTACAGTATAATCAATAATCGCCGAGCCACCATTATTTTCTGGTTCTGTCCATGATACAGTTGCTTGACCACCGCCAGCTGTAGCAATAACACTTGTAGGTGCACCTGGGACTGTTTCTTGTAGTGTATAAGTTAATATAAATACACCTGGTTCTCCAGGATTTGCATGCCCAGGTGACGCATCTCCCCCCATTCCATATTCTTGATTGCCAGGTGTGCCTGTGCAATAGGTCTCTGTGTCTTCGGATGATATCGGTACAGTTACGCAATTATTACTAGGAGAACCTCCCGTGTAAATCTCTTTTAGTCTATTACCAATAAGATTACTTGGATCTGTAATCACGGCAGACCCTGCTCTTGGTGATACGCTATCATACCACGTTTCTCCGCCTTCTGCAAGTATATTAAAATTTCCACAACTAAAGGTACTGTTACCGCCTCTACCGCTACCTCCTCCACCAAGGCCTATATTGAATGTATAGGATGATTTGTCTCTTGCATTAAAAACACATTTTGCACCTCCACCCCCCCAACCTCCTGACTGGTTAATTTGACCCCCCCCACCTCCTCCCCAAATTATAACAGTAATCTCATCAACATTCGCCGGTAAATTTACAGTCTTTTGAGAAACTGTATAAGTTACTATGAGTATTCCTGGATTTCCTGCTTCACTATACGAGTCGTATCCATTTCCACCCATTCCATATTGCTGATATGCAGGATTATTAATACCACTAGTTGTAGAAATAGGAGTAGCTCCATTCACAAAAGATCTCGAACTAATAAGATTACTTGGATCTGTAACACTTACAGAAGGTGCGACAAAACCATCAATATAATCTCCATTTTGACCACCATTTGCAGTTATAATAACATCTCCACAAGTAAACTTGGTAAAGCCACCACGACCGGCATTATATCCATTAGGCAATCCACCGGCACCTATTTCATATATAAAGGTTGTCTTACCTCTTGCGTCAAAGGTGCATGTGCCACCTGAGCCTCCAAAACCAGACGCGCCACCGCCGCCGCTTCCACCTCCTCCCCAAATTGTAAGCGTTACATATTGTTCTAAATTTGTCAGAAATTTACCAGTTCCTGATCCACTGTAATAGGCTTTAGATACAGACATTTTTACAAAGCTCTGTTCCTTAACAACAAATAATCCCTGTGCATACTGCGAAGAACCGCCTCAGGAACTCGCTCTTTTCCACCCTGTGCAATAGGTTTTATGAGTTTGGCATCTTCCAACTCCTTACGAATATCGGTGAGAGGTTTTTGAGAACTTTCTTTGGAAATCGCCTTAGCCCGTGTAACTCTCTTCTTGAATCCACTGAGTTGGACTCGGACTTTATGTGTTTCTCTCGGATTCGTGGAGCGTTTCTTCGTTTTTACAATTGCCGGAGGACCGAGGACAATCTTCTTCGGAGTTTTCTTGGCAGGTTTGAGAATAATCTTCCCTTCTACCTTCGGCTGCAGAGGCAGTGGCTGGGGCCTAGCAGCAGGAGAAGCAACGGCAACCGGTTCCACCTTCTTCACAGGCACCTCATCCTCCTTCTTTTTCTTCGCTCCCCCAGAAGCCAGAGAATCGCCAATCATCTTCACCGCGCCCATATTCGCCGGGCCTAGTAAAGGCGCTCCAGGAGGTGCATCTCCTCCTTCATGCTCTACTCTTCTCCTGCGTCGGGTCACACCACCTGCCCGCTCCTTCCGATAATGATCCACTGCTCCACCCGTTATTTGCACATTTCTCACTTCTGACATTCTGCGCGCCTATCTAAATAAATGGCAAGAAGTAACTCAGGTATGAAAGTAAAAATTGACACTTCCATCCCTGCCAAAACCAAGTCCCAACCAACGATGTCCTCTTCTTCAGCGGACGGCCAAGAGCCTATCCTCTGGCACAAATTCCTCGAACTCTACTTTGGTCAAGCAGACGGCAAACAGATCGTGACCCACCAGTTAGAGAGCTTTAATCATTTCATGAAACACGATATCCATGAAATTATTACGATGGTGAATCCCGTTATTGTTCGGGGTAGTCCAGAGATCCCTCTCAGTGGTCCCAGGTCGGCCCTCGCATCCGCCACCGGCCTCAGCACTTCCGCAGCCAATGCGCTCATGGGCAACCAGGAAGTCGCCGCAGTGGCAAGCCTCGGCCCTGTGAGCCGTGAATATGAGGTCCACCTGGAGTTCGGCAATATCCAATTCAAGAAGCCGACCATCTTTGAGAACAACGGCGCCGTCCTCCCCATGATGCCCAATGACGCGAGGTTGCGTAACCTCACATACGCAGCCCCCCTCTTCGTGGACATCAACGTGACCTACATTGAGACGGACAACTCCAACGGGGGCAAGAAGTCCGTGCGCAAGCGCCTCTTTCCCAATGTCCACATGGGCAAGATTCCCGTCATGGTCGGCAGTGAATACTGTCTCCTCAATGACCAGCACCATGTGAACCCAGCCCGCGTCGGTGAGTGTGCAGAGGACATGGGTGGCTACTTCATTGTCCAGGGCGGTGAGCGCGTCTGCATTAGCCAGGAGCGCATGTCGGAGAACCGGCCGTTCGTGTTCCGCAATAACCGGAACACCGCGAAGGAGTTAGAGGTAGTGGAGGTGAAGTCCATTGGCCCGGACAATGACCAAGTGCCCAAGTCCAACTCAGTTCGCATGATGTATCACCCCAAGAACATCCAGATTGTCCTCCTGCGTTGCTCACTACCGCGCATGAAGGCTCCTATCCCGCTGTTCATCGTCTTCCGCGCCCTCGGCGTCGTGGCCGACAAGGACATCGTGGATATGATTCTCGGGCCTGCCACTACAGGTCGTGACACTGCCTTTGACACAATCATCAATGAGTCCATGGCCGAGTCTTCCACTGTCCACACCCAGGAGCAGGCGCTGGAGGCAATGGCCTCCTATATCAAGATCTGGGCTCCTCGTGGCACTAGGCCTCCTATCCTCGTCAAAGATATCCTCGCCGAGGAGCTCTTCCCGCATATTGGGGCTGAGGACAAGGCGTATGAGAAGGCCTGTTTCCTCGCGCACATGACGCGCAAGGTGCTCTGGGTCTCTTCGGGTCGTATTCCCAACGACGACCGTGATTCCTATCCCAATAAGCGCGTGGACTTGCCTGGGTTTCTCCTCGCGAACCTCTTTCGCACCCAGTTCTCCACGATCATGGTGAAGGACATCAAGTCCTATCTGGCCAAGGAGATCCACGGCGGGAGTTGGAAGGCCACGGGCAACTTTGAGGAGATTCTGAACATCAGCAATATCCACAAGGTCATCAAGTCCACAAATCTGGAGGTCGGCCTGAAGACCTGTCTCGCCACCGGCAATTTCGGCTCAGCGAAGGCAGGTGGGCCGAGCAAGAACGGTGTGAGTCAGGTCTTGAATCGCCTCAACTACATCTCGGGCCTCTCGCACTTGCGCCGTATCAGCACGCCCATTGAGAAGACCGGCAAACTGATTGCACCTCGTAAGCTCCACAACACGCAATTCGGCTTTGTCTGTCCTGCCGAGACGCCAGAGGGCCATTCCGTAGGCGTGGTGAAGAATATGGCCACGACGGCTATTGTGAGTATCTTCAGCAATCCTCGGTGTGTGAGCGACTACCTAGAGAGCCTCGGCACCTTGAAACCCCTCACCTCTTCCTCCATCACAGAGAAGTTCACGGATACGCGCGTCTTCTTGAACGGCGCGTGGATTGGCACGCTGACGCCGGACACTACGCGGAGCACTATTGACTCCCTGAAGGCTGCCAAGCGTGAGTGCATGCTTCATCCGCAGACGGGCATTATTTGGAAGATTAATTTGCGCGAGCTGTGGATTACCACGGAGGCAGGGCGCATGTTGCGTCCTCTCTTGTATGCGCCCGCCATGCGCGAAGTGCTCAAGGACTCTCAGCTCGCCAAGCAAATTGACGCGATGAAGACGTGGGAGGAGCTTCTTCTGTGGAAGACTCCTGGTGGCCATCACCTCGTGGAGTATATTGACCCTGGCGAGACGGAGGGTGCACTGATCGCAATGACCTACAAGTCTGTGTTAGAGGATGCTCAGAAGACGCACGTGGAGATTCACCCGTCCTGCATTCTCGGCTCGCTGGCGTCCAACATTCCTTTCCCAGACCACAATCAGTCACCCCGCAATGCCTATCAGTGCGCGATGGGCAAGCAGGCCATGGGCATGTATGCCCTCAACTTCCGCGAGCGCTTTGATGCCCTCTCGCACATGCTCTGCTACCCGCAAATCCCGCTGGTGAGTCCCTTCATGAGCAAGTTCTACGGGTCTCACACAATGCCGTGTGGCCAGAACATCACAGTGGCCATCATGACTTACACTGGCTACAACCAGGAGGACTCTATCATTATCAATCGCGCCTTCCTCCAGCGCGGCGGGTTTCGCAGTATCTTCTACCGCACATACAAGGATGAGGAGAAGAAGAACCAGTCCTCAGGTGAGGAGGAGCGCTTCTTCAAGCCTGATCCACAGTTGACGAGGCAGATGAAGAACGCGAATTATGAGAAACTCGCTGAGGACGGCTTCGTGCCGGAGAATAAGTATGTGGATAATGACGATATTCTGATTGGCAAGGTGGTGCCTCTGAGGATACCCACGGGCACGGTGGTTCCTGCCGGGGCGAAGAAGTTCCGCGACGTGTCCAGGACGATGCGTAATAACGAGATTGGCTGGGTGGACCGTATCTTCCGCAATCGTAATGGCGAGGGCTATAGTTTCGCCAAGGTCCGCGTGCGCCAGGACAGGATTCCCGAGATCGGCGACAAGTTCTCCTCGCGTCATGGACAAAAGGGCACGTGCGGAATGATCCTCAATGCCGAGGATATGCCTCAGACGGCCTCGGGCATTATTCCGGATATTATCATCAATCCTCACTGCATTCCCAGTCGTATGACGATTGCCCAGTTGATGGAGACTCTCCTCGGCAAGGTGGGATGCGAGGTGGGAGCTCTGGGTGACGGCACGCCTTTCGGCTCTTGCACGGTGGATGGCCTCGCCTCGCTTCTGCGCGACGGTCTCGGCATGGAGCCGTATGGCAATGAGATCCTCTATAACGGCTTCACTGGCCGGCAGATGGAGACCAATATCTTCGTCGGACCGGTGTTCTACCAGCGCCTCCGCCACTGCTCGGCCGATAAGATGCACAGCCGTGCTTCTGGTCCGCTGGTGATGCTGACGCGCCAGCCGGCCGAGGGGCGCGCAAGGGAGGGTGGTCTTCGTTTCGGCGAGATGGAGCGAGACGCTGTGGCTGCCCACGGCATGTCCGAGTTCACCAAGGAGCGTCTCATGGAATGCTCGGACGCCTTCCGCTGTTATTCGTGCAGGGACTGTGGTAACATCGCCATCGCCAATCCCGTGGAGGGAATCTGGGCGTGCCGTGGCTGCGGAAACACGACGAATTTCAGCAATATTGAAATCCCGTATGCGTATAAGCTGTTGTTGCAGGAGTTAGAGAGTATGTGTATTAGTTCTCGGGTCATTACGCAGAATCGTATTATCAAAGATGTGGAGTTGAGCGCGAAATAAAAATTGATTCTGCCTACCTTTTTCATAAGCAGGTCCAAGCCAAAATGGGTCAATACTACTTCACGGTTATTCTTGATGACGAGGGGAACATAGTTGCGTGGATGAACGCATGTGCATACGACGAGGGCGTGAAGTTGATGGAGCACTCCTACCTTACCAGCAAATTCGTCAACACCGTGGAGTTCTCCTTGAGTCCAGAAGGCGCCTACCACAAGAGTCGGGTGGTATGGGCAGGGGACTACGCGGATGACGAGCAACGGTATTATAAGAAGAACTTGTATGCTCTATGCAATGATGATGAGACCAAGTTGATTCGTCCGGAACCCATGAGCGCTGCGAAATATCGCTATATTGTGAACCACACAAAGAAGCAATACGTAGACAAGAAAAAGGTGCATGAACTCCATCCACTGCCTCTCCTCACTGTGGAGGGGAATGGGCGTGGCGGTGGAGATTTTCACGACGCGCCTGCATTTGTGGGCTCATGGGCACGCGATGTTATTTCGGTGGAAGATGCTTTACCGGAGGAGGACTTCCAGGAGTTGGCTTTCGTATTCACGGAGAGCGAATAATATTCCTGGGTCTAGTGTAAAAGGGGTTGATATGGGCCTTGTCCTCGTATTCGACGTTGATGGGACAATAGGGCCTGTGGGTGGAGAACCTGATCAAGATCCTATTCCCATAAATCCAAAAATTCTGGAGGTAATTCGTGAGGCTCTGGCTAGCAGAGGAAAAACCGTAGACGCTCTTTTTGTTTTATCTAATAACTCGGACACGGGATATATGTTCCGCATTGAGGCGAGAATTCAAGAACTTCTTGGCACCAGCGAGCCGGTATTCGACGATATCATGTCGCGCAATGATATCCGTCGGGATATTAATTATGAAGATTTCTACTT
>Ga0315905_10004269_pt1 | contig 14577 bp, 10 predicted proteins | sample LakEriMetagenome_5_FD_203522 | JGI IMG/M metagenome (GOLD analysis project Ga0315905, IMG submission 203522) | Freshwater fungal communities from buoy surface, Lake Erie, Ohio, United States - Buoy 4 MA121 | ecosystem: Environmental > Aquatic > Freshwater > Lake | place: USA: Lake Erie, Ohio... | reverse complement strand
GATACCCAAGAATTGGTTGAAACACAGCGTCGCGTTATGGTGGCTAGCCTCCGTACCGGTATGACACGTGTTACTACTAACTTAGGTAACGCTGTTACAGCACACAAGTACACAGCAACCTGATCTGCTAGTGTAATTGTTAACAAGACCCTTCGGGGTCTTGTTTTATAAAGGCATAATGTGCCTTTATAAAACAAGTGAGGTATTTATGGCAATAGATTTAGTAACAAAATCTGAATACAAAACTTACATGGGGATTACCAGCACAAATTCAGACTCAGAAATTGATTTCTTAATACCTAAAGTCAGTGACTTGGTAAAATCATACTGCCGTCGCACTTTTGTAGATTTCTACAGCGATATAAAGATTGAATATTTTGATGGTGGCTTTAAAGAACTTTTACTAAAAGAAAGCCCTCTTGTAACAATTGCATCAGTGCAGTATAGTGCAGACTATGGTAAGACTTATACGAATTTAGTAAAGTTTACGGACTGGGTTATAAGAGGTGATTCCGTAGTAAGTTTGGCTTCTGGCGGTTTTCCTGAAGCAATTAACGGATATAAAATAAGTTACTTTGGTGGTTATGACCCAATTCCAGGTGACTTAAAATTAGCAGTATTAGACTTAATTGAATACTACTCGCGTAATAACGGTGCTGTACACAGTAGCCGTGACTTAAACCCTAACACTACACAAATTAATTACGTTGCGTCAACTAATTTGCCCGCTACAATTAAGCGTGTGCTAGATCAATACGTGGCGGACTTTACATAATGGCAACACCAAGTAGTTTTAATTTTAAATATTTATTAGAATTAATGTATGGTGCTAAATTAACAGATCCAAATGCAATAAAAAATCCAGTAGAGTTTAGAAATAAGTTTATATCACTAATTCAAAAAGATATTCGTGGACAAATCGAAAATACGCTGCCAATTATTTACTTGGTAAAACCTCATGAGATTGTAGTTAACTTACTAAGCGGTCTAATAAACAAAAATCTCACAGAAGGTGATGCAGATATTGCAAAAACTTTTATTGAATCAGTAATACATCCCAATACTGGAGAACTAATAACTCCAGAAGACCCTTTCTTTTCAGACGCACTTCATTCAATTTTAGTAGAAATGTCTCAGCCATCTAATATTAATTATATGGCAGAAGCAGTAATGTTTGAAATTGAATCAAAAATGCTCAAAGGCAAAGAGATTACTTTTGAGCAGCTCGGTAGTAAAGCAAAAAAATTATTGGAAATTGTTAATCAAGCACAGCCTGATATAAATGTTATATGTTCCATAGGAACAATGGCTGATGTTAAAAAAGCAGAAGACCTTTTAAATAATAATATCCAAAAAGCCGGTAACGAAATGCGAAGCTGGTTACGAGAAAATACTCCGGCACTGTTAGCAGATGCAGATAGCTTTTTAAATAATTTTGATAAAAGCAAAGATCTAGTATTTATAAGCAGTAACTTTAAAAAAGCTCGAGAAGAAGTAGTAAACGCCTCTGCAGCACATGCTCTTGTACCTATGTTTGCAAGTTTCGGAGTAAATACCAAATCAACTTTTGGTGTTGGTAGCTTTACGGCGGCCGGACATACTGGCGTGATATCGGGGAGAGGGACCTCACTACAGCAGGTAGTAGGAATAAATTCACCTATTATACAGCAAACACTTTATTGGGCAAATACTCAAGAACAAAAACCTCCAGTATCTTTAGATCCTTTTATACTAGAAACAGATCATTTAGGACTCTCTTTAGATATTAAAGAAGGTGCTATAGGTACTGCACAAGATCTACTAGCTTTAAATTTTTCTTTTGTTATATCACAAGAAGCAAGCTGGAACAGCAGCCTTGGTAGCAGAGAAAAAACAGCAATGAGTAGTATTGTTGAAAATGCTTGGAATATTAAAAGAGAATCATTAGGAGATTTTTTCAAAACATACATTCAAAAGTACGTCCCTGATATTCTAGAAAAAGCACACGCTTCTCCTCCTCTTAATCTAAGAGTATTTAATTATTTAGTTAATTCTATTAAAGGCATAAACGTTGCGTCTAACGGAAAAGTATTGCCAACAATACAAAGTTCTAACAAAAAAACTACTAGAAGCAGTAAAACTTCTGCAGTTAAAAATAATAAACCTGCAAAAGCTAACTTACCTAAAACAGGCGGAAGTAAAGGAATACCGATCTATACGCCTACTTCTGTTGCACCAAATATAGCTAATTTAAGAGATTTAATAAACTCTCAATTACAGGATGTAATTAGTGCTAATATGGGAGACGGAAGAAGTAAAAACGTTTTAAACTATAGGACAGGCAGGCTTGCAAGTAGTGCTCGTGTAGAAAGCCTATCAGTGAGTCGACAGGGTATGATTACTGCATTTTATTCCTATATGAAAAACCCTTATGCAACTTTTAGCGATGGAGGAAAACAGTCCATTCCAAAAAGCAGAGATCCTAAACTGCTTATTTCACGATCAATAAGAGAAATTGCAAAACAGGCAGCGATTGAAAAGATGAGAGCTGTATCCTTATGACAAGAAGAACAAGTATTGTAACGGCCTTAGCCGAAAAACTTAAAGTAATTGATGGAAATGCTCCTTATAATTCAGACCTATTTGGTAATAGCTACCCTAAACTAAAATTTTGGGATGAAGTACAAGATTTTCCATCAGTATATCTTGTAGCAGGTACAGAAACACGACAATATCACCCAACCGATTTTACTTGGGCTTTTTTAAATATTAGTCTTAAAGTTTATGTAAAAGACGAATCTTATCCACAAGAAGAGTTAGAGGACGTAATAAACGATCTCGAAACTGTAATCAATAATAATCGTGTATTAGTATATGACGTTACTAATAACCTTTCAACTACTGAAATATTAATTCAGTCAATAACTACTGACGAAGGGCTATTAGCTCCTTATGGTGTCGGTGAAATCAATCTACAAGTGCGCTACGCATTAGTATAACTCTCGGATTTATACAAGTACGACAACAGATAAATATCTAGTCACAGTGCTTAAGTATTTCCAAAAAATCATAAAGGAAAGAGTATGGCATTAAATTTACTACGTAATAGTCGAGTGTTTTTTACGACTAACTTAGATACTAGCGGTAATGTGGCTTTATCGGGCCACACCACAGCAACAACACGAGAAATCCAAGTCTTAGACGGATTTTCTTTCTCACAAAACACAGGACAAGAAACTGTAACAACCAATGAAGCAGGTATTGCTCCTATTCGTGGTCAGCGTAGTTTCAATACTTCATTAGAGCCAGTAGATTGGAGTTTTTCCACATACATTCGCCCTAAGTATTATGAAGGTGCTACAACTACTACCGGACCTGACACTGACGACGAAATCGTTGCAGAAGAATCAGTTCTTTGGGCAGCTATGTCTAGCGTAACCGGTAATGGTTGGACACCTACATATGGTGTTGCAAGCCCAGCAGCACAGCCTTACAGCACTGTTAGTTTTGCTAACTCTAATAAACACCAATTACAAGCTTTTGGTTTGATTATTCAATTTGAAGCAGTTACGTATATTATTAACAACTGCGCTATTGATTCAGCTACTATTGATTTTGGATTAGACGCTATTGCTATGGTTGCCTGGGCCGGAAAAGGCACCACAATGAAGCAGTTAGCCTCAAACCTGGTAATTCCTACTAGTGGTGTTGGCGTAACTGGCGGTGGATTCTCTACTACTGTTTCAGTTCCTAGCAATGACTTTAAGATCAAAGATACTTCAGCACGATTTATTCCTAACAAGCTGTCCACAATGACTTTAGCATCTGCTGTTCACGGTGGCATTACTACTGGTACTAATTATACTATTGCACTGACCGGTGGTAACATAACAATCAGCAATAACTTGACTTATTTAACACCAGCTAACTTAGGTGTGGTTAATACACCAATTACCTATTTTACAGGTACTCGCTCTATTACAGCTACTGTAACAGCTTATCTGAAAACTGGCACAGATCCAGTAAATAGCTATAAACAAGGCGCAGGTTTATTAGATGACTTGTTAACCGCAAGCACTAGCACAGAAAATAAGTTTTCTACAGTAATTTCAGTAGGTGGTGCAACTAACGGAACTCGTATTGACTTATCGATGCCCACAGTTCAGTTAAGTATTCCAACTGTTACATCTGAACAAATTATCTCTACTTCTATTGGAATGACTGCTCAAGGTTCTTCTACTGGCCTTGCCGGTGGTACTTATGATCTTGAGAAAACAAACGAACTAGAAGTTAAATACTACGCAGTTCAGTAATTACTGACTGCATTTTCATAGAGACTGGGTTGATCTCCAGTCTCTCTTTTTAAACTTATTATTATAAAATGACTACTCTCTCTTTAAAAACACTGTTAGTTCCTTCTAAATCAGTACAGGTAGAATATCCTGGTATGCCTGGTTTTGTTGTTGATTTGGCATTTTTATCTCGTGAAACGCTTTTGTCGATTCGCAAGAAATCTACTAAAACAAGCTTCAAAAACCGTCAGGCTGCTGAAGAATTCAACGAAGATTTATTCTTACAACTTTATGTTGAAAACGCTGTAAAAGGATGGTCAGGTTTAAAACTTAGCTATCTTGAGCAATTGGCGCCAGTTGACTTAACTGGTAAAGATATGGAAGCAGAATTAGGATACACTCCTGAAAATGCCCTATACCTAATGAAGAATTCCAGTAACTTTGACGGTTTTATTAGCGAACAAGTTACAGACTTGGGAAACTTTTCAACGATCAACTCCAGCAAGTAAACGCACAGTTGGTCAATTATCTTCAAAATATGGGTGTTGGGATGACCAAAGACCAATATTTTGAAATGTGTGAAGCATTAGGCAACGAACCAGAGGAATCTGAGATTCCTGTTGAGTTTGAAGACTTTCCGCTAGAAGTGCAACAAGCATTTAATGCTTATAAAATGTTAAGAGATGAATGGGATACCATGAATGGCGTCTATTTAGGAAAATCTCTTATAGGTGTTAAAGACGTTTTGGAAGCAACAGAAGTTGAAGTATCTGAGCATAAGTTTATTATTATGTTAATACGTATAATTGATAGTGTACGTTCAGATGAAATCAATAATAAAAAAAGAACGCAAGAGCCCGTTGGTTAAAAACAGCGGGCTTTTTTGCGTTAAAAATTTTTTGGTTTGACAAACGTGAGGTCACATGGTATAATGGTCTCTAGTTAAATTATCGAAAAATTTTGATAATACCCGACAGGAGTGTATATGGCCGTTCAAAGATATGTATTAGAGTTTAGTTTAAAAGACGTAGGAAGCTCACTTAAAGCAGGCAAAAAAGATGCAGACGCTTTTAGAGGCTCACTAGATTCTATTGAGAAAATGACCAGTAAAGCTGGTGGTAAAGGTAAAGGCGGTTGGAAAAGCGCTATGATGGGCGGTGACCAATATGATGTTGCCAGGGGTAGCGCAGGCGCGACTGGTGCATCTGGCCGAGATTTTGCAAATCAAGCTCGCGGACTAGATGGATTAGTTCGTTTATATGCCACATATGCCGCTAATTTATTTGCAGCAGGAGCAGCTTTTCGCGCTTTAAGTAATGCAGCCGATACTACAAATATGATCAAAGGAATGGACCAGCTAGGTGCAGCCAGTGGGCAGGCACTAGGTACATTATCAAAAAGATTAGTTGATGTTACTGATGGCTCAATTAGTATGCGCGAAGCAATGGAAGCAACTGCTAAAGGAACTGCAGCAGGCCTATCTTCTAGTCAAATGTTACAATTAGGTGAAGTAGCAAATAAAGCTTCAAAAGCTTTAGGTGTTGCTATGCCTGACGCTATTAGTCGTTTAACGCGTGGTATTAGTAAACTAGAGCCTGAACTATTAGATGAATTAGGTTTATTTACTAAAATTGAAAAAGCCACTGATGATTATGCCAGAACAATCGGAAAAACTACTGGTAGCTTAACCGACTTTGAAAGACGCCAAGCCTTTGCAACAGCAGTTTTAAAAGAAGGCTTAGATAAATTTGGAGCTATTGATATATCTGCAAATCCTTACGACAGGCTTTTAGCAAGTTTACAAAATTTGGGTCAAGGTGCTTTAGAAGTAGTAAATAAAGTACTAACACCTTTAGTTAATATATTAGCACAAAGTCCTAGTGCTTTACTGGCAGTGCTAGTAGCAATTGGAGCAAGTATAGTTAAAAGTGCTATACCTGCATTAGGGCATTACAGACAAAATTTAAAAAATGCGGCTGATGAAAGTCGAATGGTTTTCACACAAATATACAAAGATCAGCAAGAGAAAATAAGTGATTCAGCCAATGCAGCAGGTGCTGCCGCGGAGTTAGCCTATAAAAAATCAGCTCCTACACTAGCTAAAATTTCGGAACTTGAAAAAAGTGCTAAAACTTTTTCCCAAGGCCGTAAAGACTACGCATTACTAGCTGGAAAAGATCCTTTTGCGCTTACATCAGAAGAAATAAAATCATTAGATAATCGTGCAAAGTATTTAGCTACCAGAAATGCTGAAGAGGCCAAAAGGTTAAAAGACCACTTAGTTAAGATAAAAGATATACGTGCCGGAGCATCCGCAGCAGGAGATGCTGGATCGCAAGGAGTTATTGCTGGTACTTTACCTGGTTATACTACTCCTGGCTCAAACGATATTGTAAATAAGCGTACTTTAAATAAATTAGCTAGTGAAACTATTAGATCTACAACTGCAGAAACACAAGCAATATATGGTTCCAGAGAAGCATATAAAAAGTTGAATGAACAGATTGCTGCTGCCCGTGCCGGAACATTGAAAATGATTACTCATTTAGATGAGAATGGTAAAGCAGTAGAAGGTGTTGCTCCTAAAATGAGTGCACTAGATGCTGGCTATACCCGTCTTGCTGGCGGTATTGGTATAGCTGGACAAAAACTTGGTTCTCTTATTAATGCTTTTGGTCCATGGGCTATAGCTATTGGTTTAGCAATCGAAGCACTTGCTTTATTTGATTCTTGGATGTCAAAAACCACTAAAGAAACAGATGTATTTAATAAAGCTTTAGATACTAGTGTAGAATCAATAGCTAACACTGCACGTACGTTAGATACATTAGAGAAAAAAAGTTCTTTTGCTAATGCAACAATTAGCGGATTTTTTGCATTGGCTAATGCAAGTCGTGAAGCCACAAATAGTATTGAGTCAATATTATCTGCTCAGCAAAAACTAGCAAGAGCTCTTGATAGTAGTACTTGGGACAAATGGAAAGATAGTATAAGTAGTTTATTTAATTCAGACATAGCGTCTAAAAGTGCTGCAGCTCTGGCAACTCAATTAGAATCTCAAATTCGTTTATTTACTAAATCTGGCATGGGGGAAGAAGCTACCCAAGCTTTTAAAGAAGCCTTAGGTACAACTAGTTTAGATGTAGATACTGTTACTAAAGCACTTAAAGGTAATAGTATTGCTCAAGAAAAATTTGCACAAGCAAGTAAAAAGCTAGATCTTAAATTAGCAGAGTCAAGCAGCAATCTACAAACATTTAAAGCAGCTACTGAGTCTTCTACAAAGTCTTTTCAAGAATTTATACAATCTACTGCAAATACTAATCCACTATTTAAATTAGGTGCTAGTCTTCAAGATATATCTTTTGCAATGTCTAAAATACTATCTGGCAGCATAGCCGAAGTAAATGCAGGACTAAAAGACTTATTAGATAATCCTGAAAAAGTAGCTAGATTTGGCGACGTGTTTGTCCAAGAATTTGTAAGTATGAGAAAAGAGCTTGATTTAAACTTTCAGTCTTATAATACTTTTACAAATAGTATTATACAGTTAGATCAAAAACTAGCAGACAAAAGAAAAGAATTATCAAACACAAATTACTTTCAATTAGGTGAAACTGGCTTTAGAAGACAGGTAGAGTTACAGTCAGAAATAAGCGACCTAGAAAAAAATCGCAGAACAGTAGGAAATCAACTAGCCAGTGTAGATATGGTTAGTTTTACTAAAGCTCGAGATTTGTTTATTAAAGGAATGGACGGCTCTTTTAAAGAAGGTGCTAATATAATTGATAAAGCTTTTGGTCAAGCTGCTCAAAAAGCAGCAATGACTGTAGCTCAAGCACGCTTAGGTGCATTAAGTGGAGAGCGTGCCGCAATTGAATCTAATAAATTAAAGGGTGAAGAGTTAAAGATACAGCTAGCTGCTATAGATCTTAACATACAACTAATTACTAGCCAAGAATCTCTTACTGCAGCTATTAATAAAAACTCAGCAGAGGTAGCTTTAAGCAGAGCAGTTCCAGGAACTAAAGAAGCAATAACTGCGCAAGCGCAAGTAAATGCTTTTACAGCGTTTCAAGAAGCTTTAATTAAAGGACCAGATAAATCAGGTAGATTAAGTTTTCAGAGTATTGAGCAAGCTAATGCTGGTTCCCTTGAAACATCTACAGAATCACTCGAAGCTAATAAGTTAGCAGATGCCTTTTTAAAGCAATTAATAAATAAAGTAGGACTATCATTAGCTGCACAAGGAACCGCTAGACAACTAGTACAAAGCCAGCAAGCAGCCTTGGGTATAACTGGAGAGCGAGAGCGTGTTGGAGGAAGATTTCAAGATACTTCTAGGTTAAAAGCTTTAGAAGAAGCTATTACTCAACAACAATTGATTCAAGTTACATCACAAAATAGTATTACTAATGCTATAACGGAATCATCTTTGTCAAGAGCCAATAGTTTAGAGTTAGATCTTATGAGTAGTAAAGCTAGTCTTGAACGATTGGATCTTGAAAATAAAATTAAAGATGCAAAAAGACAAGAAGCTGCAACAACTGGCGACCAAAAACAAAAGTACTCTGATGAAATAATGTTCTTGGAAAAAGTAGAGGATTTAGTACTTAAACGACAAGAATTAGAAAGAAACAATAAAACTGAGCAAGACAGACTTAAATTTATTGATTTACGTTTTAATAAAGAAAAATTAGCCAGAGATGTTACAACTCAAGCACAAGATAATGCATTAAAAATGACAGCAGCACAACTAGGTGCTGACCAAGAAATCTTCAACATACAAACTTCTATTAGTATGATAATTGGAGAAGAGGCAGAGTCTAAAAGAAAGTACTTAGAGCAGGCTAAACTTTCCAATGAAATCGCTCAATCTGAATTAAGCTTAGCAAAACAAAGAGCTGATGTTATTGCAGAAATAGATAATAGATTATCAAAGCTTAATAAAAATGCTCCAGATTATGAAGCTAGTAAACAACAAATAGATTCAGAAAGAACAGCTGCAGAAAATAATTTTAAATCTCAAGCAGGTGCTTTAACTATAATTAATGAAGGCCGTAAAAAAGCTTTAGATTTAACACAATCTTTAACAGACCGTCAAAAAGCATACGCCGATGTATTTGAGAGAAGTTTTGATCAAATGGGCGAAGCTATTATTGAATTTACTAAAACTGGTAAATTAAACTTTAAAGGCTTAATTGATAGTATGTTAGAAGGGTTACTTCGATACGAACTACAATTACAAACAAAAATGTTATACTCAGCTTTTAGACCTGGTTTAATGGATTTTGTTGGTAGAATTTTTGGTGGTAATGGAGCCCCCATATTGAATCCAACAGGACCTGCAGCTGCTTCTGTTATGGGATTTGCCGGTGCTGCACAAGGCGCAGTATACGATGCAGGATTGCAAAAATTTGCCAAAGGCGGAATGTTTACTAATTCAGTTGTAAGCTCTCCAACACTATTTAAGTTTGCTAAAGGTACTGGATTAATGGGCGAAGCAGGACCCGAAGCCATCATGCCCCTAAAGCGTGATAGCAACGGTAACCTTGGAGTTCGCGCAGCTGGCGGTGGCGGAAATGTTGACGTAGTTGTTAACAACTATTCTACTGCACAAGCAGAAACTAAAGAAACTGTTGATAGCCGAGGCAATCGTAAAATTGAAGTTGTTATAGGGGACATGACTGCAGGTGAAATTTCTAGAAATGGTAGTGCTTCGCAAAAAGCTATACGAGGAACTTTCGGACTTCAGCCTCAGTTAATTAGGAGATAATTATGGCATATAGCTATGTTTGGGAGCCAACACTTCCACAAGTACCTCAAAAAGGTTTTTCTGAATCTATAGGAGCACTTATATTAAGGACTCCTATGGATGCAGGGCCTGCAAAGCAACGATATCGTGGTCGCAGATCTGATACTATGCAACTAACCTTTATTATGACAAATGTACAGGTAGCAACTTTAGAGACTTGGATTACAAATACACTACGTGGTACAGCTAGATTTGGCTTTCCACATCCTCGCAAAAGTACTGTAGTAGAAGCACGTATAGTACCACAAGGAGATGGTGCCCTTTTTACTGCTGCGTACCTTGCTCCAGGTTTTTGTAACGTGTCTTTACAGTTTGAAATATTACCATGAGTAGATTAACAACAATGTCACCGGAAGCTATTAAGGCTATATTTTCGCCTGAAGCTGATAGTGATTTATTATTTTTATTAACTGTATATGATCCAGCAGACGGAGTTACTGTTGTAACCAGACTTGCGGATGGTTTCACAAAACGTATTAGTGAGACTGCAGATGAAATAATTTATGGTGTAACAAGCCGTAGCCAAGACTTTATTTTTCTACCCATGGAAATTTCGTTGCCTACTGAAGAAGAAGCACAAGCTCCAAGATGTTCAATAGTTTTGCGTGATGTTACTAAATATGTAATACCTATAGTTAGAACTATTGTAGGGCCTCCTAAAGTAAAAATGGAACTGGTACTATCAAAAACACCTGATATAGTAGAAGCCACTTTTAACGGTTTTTATATTAGTAGTTTTAGTTATAATGCTGATTCAGTAACAGCTGATTTATCAATGATAGATTATGAGCGTGAACCATTTCCAATGCACTCGTTTACTCCAGCATATTTCCCAGGAATGTTCTAATGTGGCACAATAAATATATAGGCATACCTTTCCTAGATAAGGGTAGAGATACAAACGGCATTGATTGCTGGGGATTAGTTCGTCTTGTTTATAAGCAAGAATATAATATAGATCTACCTAATTTTAGTACTAATTACGAAGCTGACGATGCTGAGCAGATGCGTGATTTGCTGGCTCAGTACAAAGAAGGCTGGGAAAAAATAGATACTCCAACAGAAGGTTGCATTGTACTATTTAATATTTTAGGTGTAGAATCACATATGGGTATTGCTGTTAGCAGTACTCATTTTTTGCATGCGCGTGATCGCTATGATAGCGCAATAGAATCTTTTGAATCTGTGGGTTGGAAGAACCGTATTACAGGATTTTATAAGTACAGCGAGAACAAAAGTGCAATTCTAAACGTAGTGCCGCATCCACTACGTACTGAGCGTTTTACTGTGCCTATTTTACCAGGCACAACTTTAGACAAGTTGGCTGCCTGGATTAAGTTTGAGTATAAAATTGCTGATGAATTAGCAAGCAAAATCACCATTATGGTTAATGGTGTTGTAGCAGATCCAAAAAAGTGGCATACTACTGCTTTAAAAGATACAGATCGTGTTGAATATCGTGCAGTACCTGGAAAAGGCAATACAGGAAGACTAATACTTACTTTAATAGTAGCGTATGTCGCACCATATTTAGCAGGACAAATGACTGGGTACACTGCTGCAGCTGCAGCAGCGGCATTACCAGGGGGAGCAGCAGTAACTACTTCTATGCTAGTAGCTAATGCTGCTGCTACTATTGCTTTTACAATTGCAGGTGGGGCTTTAATTAATGCTATTTCACCAATTCGTCCGCCTGATATTAATAGTCCTGGATCTACTATTCAGCAATACATGGTTACGGGTGGGGCTAACCAAATACATCCGTACGAAGCAATACCAGTAGTTTTAGGTAAAATTAAATACAGTCCACCGCTTGGCGCTGTTAATTATCTTACTTATGAAAATGACACTGAAAGTTACTTGTCAATGCTATTATTATGGGGATATGGTCCCCTTAATATTGATGCGGCAACTTTTAAAATTGGTAACGTTGCCTTAACAGACTATATACTGCCTGTACCGCCAGTAACCTTAGATAGAAAAACTGATCCTACTGCACAACAAATACTTGATTTTAACGCTATATATGGGCAAGATGTAAAAGTCGTTTCCAGTGGTCTTACTTTAACTTGCCCGGGCCAGTATAACGCAGTATTATCTGAAGGTACTTACGGTCCTTTTGTAACTGCAAGCAGCGACTCACCAACTACTAATAGTAGTGGAGCCGTAGTACCTATTAGTCAGTTTACTGTTTCGCTGCACCTTCCGCAAGGTTTACGCAGAATCTTTTCAGAAGGCAAAGAATCTGGAAAAGAAGAGTCTGTTTTTGTAGCTATTGAAATTCAAATAAAAGACGGGGCTGGCCCTTGGACAACTTGGCAAGATTTTGCGCTTGGAGACGGTACAGTTAAAAAGGATGCATTTACAGTAAATAAAACCTATTATGGATTAAACTCTTATAACCAGGTACAAGTTAGGGTTCGCAGAAAAACTGGTGCTGATACTGAGTGGACAAAAGAAGCTAACGGATATGCTAAGGCACAGATCTTGGCACAGGTAGTATTACTACAAGTTACTTTTTTACGTAATATGTTTCCTATTAAACAACCAGTTAATTGCGCTCTTGCAGGAACTGCTTTAAAAATTAAAGCAAATGAACAACTTAATGGACAAATTGAAGGTATCAATGCTATTGTACAAACTTGGGCTCCGTCGTGGAACGGTACTAGTTGGACAAATATGGCAACTAATAACCCTGCCGATTTGTTTTTATATGTGTTAAAACATCCAGCTAATCCTCAAAGAATAAAAGATGCAGACCTTAGTACTAAGGTAGACTTGGCACAGATACAGTATTTTCATTATTACTGTGGTCAAAAAGGATTTACTTACAATAGCATACTAGCCTCACAACGTAGCATATTAGAAGTATTGCGAGATATTTGTGCTGCTGGTAGAGCAAGTCCTGCTATGGTAGATGGTAAGTGGTCGGTAGTAATTGACGAACCTAAACCAAATATTGTACAGCACTTTACTCCACACAATAGTTGGGGATTTGAGTCTTCAAAAGCATTAATTAAATTGCCAGATGGTTTAAAAGTAACTTATATTGATGAAGATCAAGATTATCAACAAGCAGAAATTATTGTATATAATGTAGGAAAATCTGAAAGTGACGCAGAGTTATTTGAAAGTATTCAATTACCTGGAGTTACAAAAAAATCATTAGTAATTGACCATGCTCGTTGGCATTTTGCACAAGCAAAATTGCGCCCAGAAGCATACAGATTAAATACAGATATTGAATACCTAGTCTGTAATCGCGGAGATCGTGTAAAAGTAAGTCATGATGTACCTATGTGGGGTGGCGGAACTGGTAGGATTAAAAATCGTGTAAGTGCCAGTGAGTTTACTCTAGATGAGCAAGTATATATTGATGTTTCTAAACGCTATACTATTAGGATAAGATCATCAACCGGTGCTAGCGTTGAAAGAGAAATAGATAAAACTGGATTATCCTCAGGGTACTATACTAATATTAAAATAACTGCACCAGCAACTTTGGCACAGATAAACAGTAGTGATTTATATATGTTTGGTGAGCTGGGTCAAGAATCACAAGATTTAATTGTACTAAGTATTGAACCTAGCTCAAATAAATCTGCATCAATTACTTTGGTTGATTATGGAGTTACCAATGCTTACAACATATTTACTGATTATACTAGCTTAACCGCAAGTACAGTTTTTGAAACAAAAATTACTTTGCCAGGACAAGAACTAAGATCAAGCTTTACTTCTACAGACGTACCTAACATTAGTTTAATTCTAAGTGACGAGTCCGCCGCTAAATTACTTTCTACTGGTGTTTACGAACAAAGAATAAAAATAAGTTATACTAATCCGCAAGAGTTACCTAAAGGTACGGACATGATTGAGTGCAGTTATTACTTACAAAGTACTAGCACACTTATAAATGCCACTACTTTTAAAGAAAAATATAATTCTGGTTCCATTTACATATCCGGAGTAGAAAAAGGTCAAGTATATAAAATAAAAGTAAGATACGTAGCAACAGATGGCAGAACAGGCCCCTGGTCTACTGAGTTTACTCACACAGTAGGTACTTTTAGAACTTATTCAACTGTCGATGGTATATACCTTGATCTTAATACTCACTTCTTAGATATAAGCGCCATATCTAATACTCCCATTAATACTGCTTTATTTAAGCACTATGAGTACAGAGTATATAGAGACAATGGTACAACAGATTTCTGGGATTTAATTCCAGATAATACAAATCAAATAAAAGTAGTAACGTCAACTGGTGCAACTCGACAGAGTTTATTAGATTTTACGGCCCCACGATTATCAGAAGCAGGAATAAACTACCGAGTAGCCTGCAGAACTGTAGATATTCACGACAACTATAGTAGCACTAGTGCGTTGGCGTCTATACTAATTAAAACAATTGTTTAAAGGATAAATATGGCAGCAACTTTATCTGCAGGTGTTAATTCCTTGATATTAAAACTAGATCAGCCTTAT
>Ga0315905_10004268_pt1 | contig 14578 bp, 18 predicted proteins | sample LakEriMetagenome_5_FD_203522 | JGI IMG/M metagenome (GOLD analysis project Ga0315905, IMG submission 203522) | Freshwater fungal communities from buoy surface, Lake Erie, Ohio, United States - Buoy 4 MA121 | ecosystem: Environmental > Aquatic > Freshwater > Lake | place: USA: Lake Erie, Ohio... | reverse complement strand
CGGCGATGCAGCCTGAGACTCGGCTGACAGTGCCCGCTCCGGGAGCAACCCAGGCCGGGGATAGCTTCCAACGGCAGTGCCTGGAAGGCAGTGCCTGGTAGCGGAAATAAACTGCCTCCGCTCACACGGAGGTGTCACCTGATTCTCTCCATCCAAAGGAGAGCAGTACGCTGTCTCCAATGGTGATTTAAGGAGAGTCAGGATTAATCGCTGTCTGCCGGGCGCGCTGAAGCACTTTGTCCGCCTTGTCGCGCACTTTGTCCGCCTTGTCGCGCATTCTCTTCAATGAGATGAGTGCCTTGGCGCCTGCTGTGGTGAGCTTATCCGGCACAAACCCGTTCTTGGCGTCGAGTAAGTATTCTTCGAAATGACGCACGCCGTCAATCAGATCGGCGTTCTTGGCGCGAAAGTGATATAAGACTGCGGTGCCGGGCAGGTGCCAGATGCCGGGGCAGCAGCGCAGGAAGGAGTTTCAATGTTCTCCTCTCTTGACTCTGTATGTCACACTGTGCCTGCCACTCTGGGGATACCTCTGACGGTGCTCTCTCTCTCTCTTTCTCTCTCTTTCTCTCTCTTTCTCTCTCTCTCTCTCTCTGCCACTTATGCAAGAATACGTGCACAAAACAAACATGCGCGCACGCACACCATACAAATATAACACATGCACAGGCGGAAGAGCGAGCAACACGCCTAAAATCCTTGCTTCGCGTACACAGCTAAACAGAGTGATCTGATGAAGTTTATTGCTGCTGGACCATCATCTTGGACCATCATTCATGTGGCGACGACTTTCCTCAAGAGAATTAAGGGAGAGAAATGGGCCTGAGGTTTAGTGAAGTTGGGGGGACTAATTTTTGTTTTAAAACAACAATAAAAAAAATCTTGAGGCTGAGGCACGTCTTCAGTAAAACAACAAACCAAGGGCAGGGGCCTCTATTCAAATTACTCGGACCATGAAAGGCCGGGCGCGCAGTGTGTGTTGATTGTTTATTTTTAAGGTCACCGAGCCGAGCCCCTTACTGGACTCCTTCGGCGTGCGCCAAAAGGGCGTGATGGTCTGCGCGCACGTGACGGGGCTTTCAATTTTGAGGACGACAAAGCGTGGCGTGAGGGCAGTTCAAGGGTCCACTGCCTCGTCCCCACGTTCCCCTCGGTGACTGTGAGAAAGAGCCCCGATGGGTGGGGTTCAAGTGTCGTCCACAAAGGGGGTTGGGGGGGGAAGGCAGACAGCCGCTGGGGGTAAACACAAAGGAAAAGTTCGTTGTTATTAAGTAAATTAAGTAATTTACAGGGGCGTGTGAGTGTGCATGGCTGTGTCGTGCAACATTGCATGTCGCGGTCCGACAAAGCATTTCTTGAGCTATTTGCTCCTGATCCTCGCAGCAGCCTGTCAGGACCGAGGATCACATGAGTGGATGCCTAAACAGCACTGTGCAATGTGATCATGCTCCACGCTATCCCTCACCCCAGCCAGCTATCATCATCGCTATCTTCCATATTGATCTTTGCAGCTGGCATTTCCTCATCCCCATCGAGTGTTGCGTCCTCGGCAGCAGCCGCTTTCGCGGCAGTCGGCGCAGTGGCAGGCGGCACCACTGGATTATCTCCACTTCCTGAGCCTCCTGAGAGAGCCATCCCCACCACACACGACTTAACGACACTGTGCCCACGAACTCCTGCTCCTCCAACACGGGCGGAGACACACACGCAAACCACACACTGACGCTGGTGGCGCAGGTTCAGGCGCAGGCGCAGACGCACCAGCATCGACGAGCGGAGAGTCGAAACTGTCGTCCTCGAACACGTCGCGCTGGGCGGCGTGCACATTGATAGGCTCAGTAAACTCGCGCTCAGCCTCGTCGCGCCACTCCCACAGCCCCGACCCCTTGAGCATTTCCAATTTCCCCTCCGCTCCCTGCCCACTTCCAGCGCCGTCTGCAGCAGCGCCATTGTGCGCTGGGCCAGCTTCAGAATCTTCGATGAGGTCGTCATCGAGCAGCTGCTGCAATCGTTTGCGATGACCCGCTCCTGCTTGTTCTCGTGCACATCAGGACGCCATTCACACCTCGAACACCAGTATATGCGCTCTCAATCGCTTCCCTGGCTCCCTGGCTCCCTGCCTCTCTCGCGCGCGCACTCTCTCGCTCTCGCCCGCTCCCTCTCTTGTCACACCGTCCTTGACTTTGACTTGCACGTTTCTGTGCCCCGTGCTGATGTTTCCTGACTTGTCGATTTTACAAGTTTCTATAGCAGGCTGCGAGGCGACGGACTCGAGGATCGATTCAAACACTGCCCAAAGCAAATTTAGCAAGCGATCGCATCAGCAGGACACCATCCGACGGAGGGTAACCAAAGGTCGAGTGCTTATGGTTGGCGTGAGAGGATGATGGCGGCCGCTGATGGCCAGCGAACAAGCATGTCCATCAAAGAAAAGATGGCGAACGTGTCATAGATAGACGGTATCGTTTACACCTGGGCAAACCGCCAGGTCCCACGGCAGCACGGGCTTGTGGCAGACGGGGCACATCCACTTGTTGGCACGACGACTAAACTCCAGATATGTTGCGAGGTCGTACGAGTTGAGATGCTCGCAATCCTTGCCGCGGCAGGGGTGCTTGATGCGGCCACACAAGAGTGGGCACTTGATCGAGACATTAAGCTCCGTCACACAACAATCGTCGCCGTCGTCTCCCATGAGTTTGGCGACAACGGCCATGCTCCACTCGCGTGGCATGCGCGCTGTCTCCGTGATGCGCTTCACTGCCTCGTCGAGACAAAGATCTCTGATTTATATACATACGTATGTGTTCACACGTGCATCAAACGATCCGTAAGACACACATGCACACCCCCTCTCCCTCCCTGGCGCGCGAGCTCTCTGACCCATGCCTACATAGGCTGGAAAGTACCTGACCAGCTTGATAACGATGCAGAATCTCTCGCCGACGCTCGTGACACGCAGCTTGTTCTGGCCAGCACGCACAAAATCACTGATCTTAACCGGCCCCCTTCCCTCCGAGCCCTTGATTCTTCTAGGCGGCATTGGCGTGTGGACAGTGCGCCAGTCGTCTTGCGTGCCGTGATTCAGCACCTGCGTGATATGAGTGTGCGGATGAGTGTCCGCGAGCGGGGCCAAGTCCATTCATGATTCACTGTGCAAAAAAGGAATCGAGCTGAGGGTAGATAGAGCAGTCACGATCGCGAAATGCATAGCATTTAATGAGAGCGAGGAAGGGTGCAGGGGAGCATGGTGCAAGAGCGCCATCACCTTGAGCTGGGTGGCAGTGCGCCAGAGAGTAGGGTACAAGGGCGTGTCATCCTCCCCCTCCAGGCCGTTTTGAAAGGGAATGTCGTAAATTTGCACAACAGCATGCAGGGCGCTGCCGTCTCCAGCTTTGTCCCAACCCGCGGGGAGATCGAAGAGAATGGTGTCCTGGCCCGTCGGATTCAAACAGTCGTGCATCTTGATGATTATCGTCTCCTCAAGGAATGGGTCGTCCTTCATGCGCGTTGTGCGATCCTCCATGCCCACATTCGAGCGCGTGCCCCGCTTGATAATATCTTTAACCTCGTCTACCCTGTCCGGCAGGAGCAGAATCCCGACTAAGCGTCGACTCCCGTCATCAGGCTGGATGCGGACCACCCTGCAGCCCATCTTCGACGCCACGTCCTTCCAGAAGGGGAGGCACAGCCCCGTGATCATGTGGATCTTTTTCGTCCTCTTGCCGTAATCACATTTATCTCCTAGCACACAGTAGTTTTTTTGTTTGTAGTGCGTGCACTTCAACTCGTAGAACTTCCACACAGACTCCCAATGCCTCTTCACATCTGCACCTGGCTCAACCCTGGTGTGATACCGCAATTCGCTGCGATAACTGTCGGTTCGAGAGTTGCCGGTGTTCGGCCGCACAAAGATGTAGGAGGGCGAATTCTTGACGCCAGGTGGCTGCTTCCGGCGTATTGCCAGGAAGTACTTGAAGTCGCTGTTTGTTGAGCTTCCCTCGTAGAAGCCCGATTTATCGTCCACCAACTCATACTCCGCGGAGTATGCTTTCTGCTCCTCGAGAAGTCGCACTGCCTCCTCCCAGCTCACGCCGCGATCGGTAGTCAGCTGGACGTATTCCGTCACCGCGCCAGTGCGGGGGCACTCGTACAGCTTCTCGATTTTAACCACGCGCTTGTTCTTCCCTGCGACGTCAGAAATGCCCTCTTCGTACTTACCTTTCAACTTGTCCTCCGCCACAAAGATCTCCATGAGCTGACTGAAGAAGCAGAAGATTTGATCCTGCAGTTCCAGCTGCACACCCAGCAGCCGGTTCAGAAAGCGACGCAGACGCTCTGCCCCGGACTGCACCTTTTTGTGTTCTCCCAGCGAAATTGCCATGCCATCCAGCGCCTCCTTGGCGGCTTTGCAAAACTTGGCCATCTCCTCTTCTCCTTCGAATATTTCGGTGATGTGGGCTGGCGGTTTTGAGCCGTCCCCCATCGTTCCTGTAAAGGCGATGTTGACGAGCTCGTCCAGGGCTTTCCGCCCATATTTGCCCTCGATCGCGAAGGACTGGATGGTTGTCCCCCCGGTACCCGCAGCGCGGCGATCTCCCCGCGTGAGCGCGCCCAAGGACTGCAGCCTGCTGGCAACCGCCGAGGCGAATCGGCGCTCTCCTCCAATGGAAGTCATCAAGAGCTTGAACTCCGGGGCCGAGGTTTGGTTCGACCGGTGACTGCGCCCCATCTGCTGGACAGCCTGATCCGCGGCCCACGGCAATTGCAGCGTGATATGCACTCGGCGCCGCTGGTTGGCGACGCGGCGGTCGGCCTGGAGGGAGATGCCAGAACTGGCTGCTTCACTGATGATTGCGACAAGTTTCCTGCCGTCTTGGAAGTTTTTCCGTTCTTCTATGTTGAGGGTCAGCTCGTCAGATGTCGCATCCTTGCATCGCCGAACGTACTCCCAGTTTCCGGCCCGCTGCTTGACATAGCGCATTTTGCGGCCGGTCATCTCCGCCACCTTGTTTGGGCCTCCGAGCTTGTGAATGATATCATCCAACGGGTTGGCCGGCAACTGCAAGTCATCACAGCGCTTGAGAAACACCCGGATCTGCGCGGAAGTCAGGAAGCCTGTGCAGGTCTCGACCAACTTGGTGAAGTTGGAGGCCGCAGTCGAGTTCATGTCGTCCAGGGACGGGCCGCTTTTTTCACTTGCCTCCTCGCTGCTTGCCTCGCCAGTGCTTTGCAGCCCAATTACGCAGCACTTCTTTTCGTCGAGGCTCTTTTTGACCAGAGCAACCACAGCCGGCACCTTCGCTGCCATAATCATATGGCTGAAAAAGCGCTGGTGCGCGCCCCACATGACACCCATGAAGAACTTCGGTCGCGCAGGCGCCTCACTGATGGCGACGATAAAGTCGCACCAGAGCTTGCAGGCCCCGTCATATTTCCTCTTGAAGGAGCTCCCGAGCTCGACGGTAACGAGCTCAAATGTCGACGCCGAAAAAGAGAGCGATCGCGAGATGTACTGCCCGCTCGCCTTCATGTGCATCGCCACCAGCTCCATGGCTCCCACGCCGCCTCTCTTTATGCTCTGCACAAAGTCCTCTGCGTCCCTGAAGCTCGTGGTGGGTCCCCAGAGCCCGAGCCGGCTCAGCTGCATAAAGTGCTTTGGCTCCGACGCGCCTGTGGCAGACACGTAGACGATTCGCGCAAGGGGCAGGCGCTCCTGCAGCTCCGCAACAAAGGTGGCCGTTTTTGTTGCTTTTCCAGCTCCCCATCCGTTGCGCGCCCCAATGTCGTCCTCGTCATCCCTGCTCGCGCCCCGCCTTCCCCGCCTGCCCCCCCGCCCGCCTCCCGCAGTCCCGCCCCCGAGGCCACTTCCCATATTTTTAGCCTTGTGACACTCGTCAAGGATGACGGGGCCCTCAAACAGGTCCCCGCCACACCACTCGACGATCTGGTCTATGCGCTTCCCGATTTCGCGCTCGCTCGTGAGCAATGTATAGGTGCAGAAGAGCACGCCATCGCTCAGCCTGTCCTCCTCCCACTTACCCGTGTCATCCAGCTGATCCGTGATCAGAAAGTCCTTGAGGTTCCAGCATTCGACGCACTCTGCTCCGATGTCGTTGAGATCGCGGCGCGCATCAGCGACCAGATCTGGGCTGGCGGAAAACCACAGGCCCTTCTTGCGGCCTTTTAGGTAGTTCTCGAAAATGATGCCGGCGGCTTGGCGACCTTTGCCCACGCCCGGGCCGTCCCCAAGAAAGAAGGCAGCGCGCTCGCCGGTCCCTGGGAGGCGAAGCTCGTGCTGGGAGCAGGCAAGGCTGATGGCCTCGAGCTGTGCGTTGGTGAGGAGGCCCCGAAGGATGGTCTGGCTGCAGAGGTTGAGCTTGTATGTTGTCTTCGGGGGGGGCAAGCAGCTCATGCTTGACGTTTCAAAAATCTCGTCCGGGTGCGGTTCGAAGCACGGCAGATTGAAAGACGTTGGCACGTACGTATCAAACGTCTGCTCATCGCTGTTGGTATGGGTCAACCCGACATCCCCGTCGAGCACTTCGTCCAGCTTCTCCTGCGCCGAGGCGCGGGCAGCGGCAGGCACCGCGGCGGGGTTGAGGGCGGCGGCGAAGGCGGCGGCGGCGGCAGCAGCAGCACCACCACCACCACCACCACCAGCGGCAGGTGCAGCGGACGCGAAGGGCGCTGCGGCGGAAGGATGGGGAGCGAGCCCCGGCAGGGAAACCCCCATTGCATGCAACATGACGTTAAAAAAAGAGGCCGGGGGCATGGCGGCCAGTGGAGGCGGCGCGGGCGGGTTCAAGACGGGCGGCGCGCGCGGGTTCAACACTGGTTGGCTTCTGGCTCTTCCCTGCGCAACCAGCACTTTTCGGTCCGCGGCCGGCATTGTCTTCGCTGTTGGGTGGGTGCCGGCAAGCGTCACGACCCGACGGTCACGAGGATACGCGCGCCACGTGCGCGCGCACGCACGCGCGACACCACTGGTGCACTAAAACGAAGCGCTGCTCGGGCGCTGGCGCGCGCGGCGCAGCGCGGCGCGGCCGTGGGCGTGGGCGGCGGCGGCGGTGAGCACCTCCCACGTTCGGCTCGGGTTTTGGCGCTTTAGCCGGGCCTCTGCTGCCGGCGGCGGGCACCGCGACGGGCACAGCGGCGCCTGCGCCCTCAAGCTTGGCTTTCTTGTCCGCAGTGGGCGGAGCGTGCACCGGAAGACATGGAGGCGCATCAGCGGTGAGGTCGACGATGTCGTCGTCAGAGTCATCGTCAGACAGTGGCCGCTTGCTCTGCGCCGTTATCCGCGTCAGTGCCGCGTCCCTCACGCCCATGGCGCTGGACGATGCGCGGTGTGGTGTGCGTTGTCCTCGCGCCTGGGTCCGCAGGGTACCAGGTGCGAAGGGAGCCGGGTGCGGGCCAGCACGAGCAAAACTGCGGGCGCAGGGCGCGTGGGAAAAGGTGTTTTGGCGTGGCACGAGCATGGTCGCTCCACCTCCACGCTCACCATCGCTCGAGAGAAAATGGCGGCAGGTACAGACGAAAAATCTGCAAAGTCGGAGTGGATTCGTTTTTTAATGTTTACGACAAGAGTCGGTTAAAAAACGGGGTTCGAGGGTGAAATTGATTCTTTTCGAATAATCTTGTGTGGAATTCGAAGTAAGAAACACGACCTCATGAACCTCATGTCTCTTTCGAACGTTGCACCGTTTGAACCATTGCGATACAACCTTGTGATATACAAAGAAACACGAGCTCACGGGGACGTGAGTCCTCACTCCCGAGCTCACGCCTACAGGAGGCGGGCGGGAAGGGCCGAGCTCACGCCTACAGGAGGCGGGCGCCTCCCGAGCTCACGCCTACAGGAGGAGGGCGCCTCCCGAGCTCACGCCTACAGGAGGCGGGCGGGAAGGGCGAAAGACCCCGCGCGGGGAAGGCAGGGCGAAAACACCCCAGGTGCGGCGCACGGGACGGGCCTGCCCCTAGATACCAGGCTGCCCCGCGTGCCGGGGGCGCCGGGGCGCGTGGAAGCTCGCCGCAGCGCGACAGTAAAGGATGGCGGAGCAGCTGGATGAGGTGCCGGAGTTCCTCATCCGGCGAGCGCTGCCCACCAAGTCGGGTGTGCTCCTGGAGCAGAAGGACGACAACGAGTGGGTCGAGCGCGACCTTGTCCTCGTATGGCCTACCCTGGAGATCCGCGTGCGCGGCATAACTCAGCTGGCCTACCCGGCGGACGTGCTGCACCAGAGCGTCGTGTTCGCGCAGCCCGAGCTGGACTGCATCTTCAACGGGCAGAAGGTGTATGCGCTGCAGATTGTATCGCGCGAGGACGACACGGCCATCACGCTTTTTGCAGCGAACCACAAGGACCGCACCGATTGGGCCTCGAAGCTGCGCAAGCACGCTGTGCACGTCGACATTGAGAACGGGTTCCAGCTGGATGGGCGCACCCTCGGGACGGGCAATTACGCCTCGGTCTACCTCGCCCGCGACCTGGTGCACGAGAGGGACGTTGCGCTGAAGGTGGTCGAAAAGAGCCGCCTCACTGAGGAGGAACGCAAATTGCTTGCGGACGAGGTGCTCGTGTCGAAGGCGGCAGACAATGCCTTTTGTGTGCAAACCCTCGAATTTATCGAGCTGGGCGAGCAGTACGTCCTGGTGGTCGAGTACATGGAGGGCGGGGACCTGTACGACCGCGTCGTATGCGAGCAGGTTTCGAACCAACCGTGTGTATCTGCAGCGGCGGTCCCAGGGGGCGGAAGGGATCGGGGGGGTGGAGGCACGTCGGCGAGCGCAAGGCCGGGCTGCACACCGCGCAGCCCGGTGTGCAGCCCGGTGTGCAGCCCGGCGCGTCCCGGCGCGGGGCTGGAACGCACAGGATTTGATGCGCGACGCGTGGCAGGAGATTGTCAGGGCGATTGTCAGCCGCTGCAGGCAGGCTGTCAGTGGGCATGAGCCCTGTCTGAAATATCAGCACAGGCGCGCCCTGGTGGCGACGGGCATGCGTTTGCTGCTTTGTTTGAGCAGTTTCGCTCATCGCGTGCATGGCGCCTCGCGGGGGCGGGTCTTGGGCGACCGAGTCACGTTTGACTCATGATGTGTGTGTCTGGCGAGCAGTATGGGCAGGTGGATGTGAAGCATTTATTTAGGCAGCTGCTGATCGGCGTGGCGCATTTGCATTCACGAAACCTCTGCCATCGGGACTTGAAGCCGGAAAACTTTTTGCTCACAGGCGAGCGACCTTTCTCTGTCAAGATAGCAGACTTTGGCATTGCAACACGGGTGGATCCGCACAATAGAAATAAGTGCCTGAAAGACAGCGATCGATGGCGCTGCAGCCCCGGGTATGGCGCGCCCGAGATTGTGAACAGGGAAGCCTACGGGCTCCCTGCGGACATGTGGTCAGTGGGCGTGCTTTTATACTTCATGCTCACAGGGCTGTCGCCCTTCCACGGCAATACAAAAGACGAGACGCTTGCACTAATGTCGCAAGGCAAATACGATCGTGAACCCCTGCATAAACACGGGCCCGCAGTACTGGACCTTGTGACGCGACTGCTGGAGTACGACCCCATGAAGCGCCTCACTGCTGAACAGGCGCTCAAGCACCCTTGGGTAAGTGAGACGGTATTGATGACGGTGGAGGAGCCAGAAGGGGAGGATGTGGATAAGTCCAGCCACGGCGGTGTGCCCTCGCGGCTGCTCGGGGCGACGCTGGAGGGTGCGTTCCGCAACCCCTCGCTCCACGAAATGTCGGTGGACAAGCCGACAGACAGACAGAACCTCTACCTCGATGTGTCAGTGCACGACTCATTCTGGAAAAACGATGCCTGGGTAGCACAAACCGCGCCCCCAGCCCATGGTGGATTGGCTGCGTCGCGGCCGCCGACTATTGACGAAACATCCGTTGCGGCTGGGGGAGATGACTCAGACGTGGGCTCGCGGCGCTCATCGTTAGACTGTCAGAACGGGAAGAGTTCCGATCAAGCAGCAGGTGCTGGTACGAGTATATATCCAGAGGCAAAGCAAGCGAAGAAGGGGACCAATTTTGCGCCATTGGGCATGCTTTCGCGGATGGTCAGAAAGGTCCGTCTCAAGTCATCTCGCGGGTACGATGAGACAGTGCACGGGTTTCCATGTGGGGAGTGATACTCGCATGCCATGTCCGCGCTTAGTGGGGGTGGCGGGGGTTGTTGTTGAAGGTTTGGTTGAGAGGAAGAAGTGAGGGCGGTGAGCAGTCAAAAGAGAAACTACGCATGCGCGATGCTAGCCATGCCGCTCCCTCTCTCACTTTCTTGCCCTCTCTCGCGCGCACGCGCACAAACAAAACATCCTGACCAGCTACGCCTTGAAAGTATTTCAGCCTTCAGCGCGTTCGACGCAAGTCATACTGGCTTGCAACACGACGCTGCGAGGAGAGATGCGCCTAAAGACTGAGAAAGCCATTGCTAATGGCTCAGTAATGCCCACCAAGATGATATGGATGGGGCAGGGTTTGGAAATTAAAGGCATGGATTTGCTTACGTGTCTTGCGTCCTCACTGTCTGTGTACCGGGGGAAAAGGGGAGAAATGCACACAGGAGGAGGAGGAGGAGGAAGGGTCATAAATGTTGAGTTCAAGGCTGGTGTAGAGCTTTGAAGGGGGATGGCTGGCGCAGGGTGAGGGCGCTTGCGCGTGCGTCTCCGTGTGCGCCTTGGTGCGTGCACGTGCGCGCGCACGGCCCCTTCGAGGCCTTCTCACGAACAAATGTTTACCAAATCCACACCCCAATTGCGCGCCGGGTAACCAGCCCCATCCACGAGTCCTGCCCTGCCCGCATTGAAGGAGCAAGCGGGGGGAACCTTGATGACGACCTCCGGCCTAGGCGGCGTCCATCCTCATGTATGCGTCTTGGAGCCTTGATCACCACTCCAAAGTCCAAAGTAACGCGTGGGAAGCGCGGGCTGGGAAGGTCGAGTATGAGGCACCTCACATGGCCATAGGAGCGATCTGACCGCGTGCTGCTATCTATCCCTCACCCCTGCACTCTGACCCTCCATCGCCTGCTCCTTATCCCCATTCGCCTCCTTGGCCTCCTCTGTGCACTCTGACTCTTCTCCATGCTCTCGCTCAAGACCTCCTCCTGCACCGCCAGTACCAGCTCTTACTCTCTGTCTCTTTTTCAGCTCTCCCGCAAAGACTGAGCTGCAAGGAGCGCCGCCGGAACACGTGATGCCGCCGGCGCTGGTGTCAGATCCTGCACAGCCGTCGCTTGACACGAACATGCGGGCCACAACACAAATGTACGTGCGCACGTGCGCACGCGAACGCACACGTGAACATTCATTGACATACGTACACACACATACACACTCGTGCACGCACACACTTTGACAGTCGTACAAACACGTACACACACGTACGCACACGTACGCACATAGACATACATACACACACGTACACAGTCGTACACGCACACACTTTTAAAGTCGTGCACACATGTATTGCCCACGTCACTTGCACACACGCACGTACACGTGCATATACATGCTTACACACGCACACGCACCAAAATACACATTCTCTCTCTCTCTATCTATCGATCTATCTCTCTCTCTCTCGCGCGCGCGCGCGCGCATACCCACACACACACACACACACACACACATGATCACATGAGCATATACTCTTGACAAAGATACAAACACATGATCGCGGGAGGCTCTGGCAATCTTGGTGGTGACGAAGTGGGTTTTGGAGCAGGAAGTGGTCTTTGCACTTGCTCCTGACCCGGCTGTGGGTGCACATGCCTTCGCCGCCGCAGCCTCGGCAGAGGCGGTTATTCTCGCAGAACCTGTCGCCCCCGCACTCCTTTGCAGGCGTAGATTATTTGAGAACACGTTGTCGCTGTGGTTCTTCACGAAAGGTCACATGTCGGGCAGCGGCCGGCGAGGCGGGCGGTTCGCCGCCGGGGCGGCAGCGCTGCTGGGATTGGTGGCGGCGGTGGTGCTAGTCGGCATGCGTAGCCCGTATGCAGGGGGTGGCGCGCCGCGGTCGGTGGAGCTGGTGGAGCAGGCGGCGCAGATGCGTGCTCGGCAGCTCAGGGCGCTTGCAGCGGGCAACGGGCGCTTCGCGCACCGCCTAGCGGGCAAGGTGCGGTTCTCGATGCTGGACAGCGATGAGGAAGAAGATGCAGCAGAGACAGGGGACGCCGCGAACTTCACAGACTGCAACAGCTGGCGCGGATGCTACATGATGCGGGAGCAGTACGACATCAATGGCACCACAGAGATCCTGCCGGAGCAGGTTCAGTTCGAGTGCGGGGGCGCAGGATCGACGGAGATCTGCTATAACGCGACCATGTCGTGCCTAGATTCCGCCGAGTCGTTTGCCGAGATGCTCTACAAGGTGTCGCCGTTCGAGGGGTCCGAGATGCGGACAAAAAGCTCCTGCAGGTGCTTCAGCAGCAATGGGTGCCGCCCGTCGTGCAACGTGGTGCTCTACCAGCGCTGGTCCGCAAACACCGGCATCAATTGCCCAGCAACACCGCCCATCTTCCATGAGGAGTCGGGTGTCTACCAGTACGGCGACGCTGATGCCTCGTATGTGGCCCCCAACGACTACAGTTTTGACTATTACCCCGAGTACCCGAACCCCGCCGGCCATGTCTACGACGCGCCGTGGGCTCGCAACACGTACGAGTCGGAGCCTGGCATCGGCATGTATCAAACACCGCTGCTGGCGCGGATCGGGGGCGACGATGGTATGATGCCTCCGTGTCCCTGCCCCCGCTGCTCTCGCTCCCTCGTGTTAATGCCTTAAGCATGCGTAGCTAGTGCCAGGGTACCTATCATGTCATTGCTGATCATGCCCGCCTCCCCTTCAACCCCCAAACACCGTTGCCCTTTTGTGAATGGCAGTGCTGAGCGGAGCCAACGGCTATATCATGGCCGAGGGCAACGCCAATGAGTTCGGCATCAGCAGTTCAGAGCGGCTCGATCCCGCGCTCAAAGTTGGGCGCGACAAGGCTGCTAAGGGCTGGATATCAGGTCCGGACCTCGCCGCTAGTTTTGCCGATTTCTCCCGCCCTCAATAATATGTACTGTAGCCACGGGTTGTATGCGACAGGGTTGCAGGAGTGAGCGTAGAGGGGAGAGGAGGGGATGGTGGTTGAGGCCCTTTGTCTGCGTGTCAGCTTTCTTGAACTCACCCATGGGAGGGATTGCAATGGGCGCACGCTGCCAGCCCATGAGTAGTGTTGGTGTGGTTTTGTGAGAAATAGTGTTTGTATTCTCTCGAAAACGTCATACTGCTGTGTTATGGTGCCGCTGTTCCCATTTTCAAGCGCCAGGCGCCGCGCTACTTATGTGGCTCGGTTTCCTGCGTGGTGAGGGTTTCTTCGGCCCCATCGCGGCGTAGCAAACCCTCGACGCGCGCTTGCGCGGGCCCCCGTGCCACGGCAACATGGGAGATGACAGGCTGGGTTGGCGTCATGCGGATTGGCACTAGCGAGCAGCGAGTGAGTCCATGCGGCACATCAAGATGAGCCTACTTGAGCCCTCGGGTCGAAAAAGACACGACACGCATACACAACTTCTCTTCCCACGTACGCTCAAGCTTTTTGAAGGGGCCGCTCAAGCTGCAAGCATTTACTGCCACTTTCCCACCACCCGGCGACACCCCACGCTCCCCCTGCCTGAAATTACATCATCGGGAAGCCTTACAATCATCTCTGAGGGGAGTCTCACCACCATGCGATTTCCAGAGCCGGGGGCGGGGGGGCGGGGGGCAGGGCAATTCCAACCCTCGCTTCGAGTGGGTGGCAGAGGGAGGTGCAGGTCTACAGCAGCCAACAAATTGAACACATATACCCACCGCTCCCTACCCTTCCTGACGTCTTGAGTTCCGGGATCAGCAGAGGTGGACACAGCGGTGACCCCGCTGGAGGAACGAGGAGAGACCACGCCACCAAGCCCGAGGCTAAAAACCACCACCGGTGGATTGCCGAGGGATGGTCTTGGGACCCCTAGGGAGTGTCCTGGGACCCCTATAGAGGTCAACGCAAGCCTCCATCTCACTCCTAACCCGAACTCCGCCCCTGGCACCTGAGGCTGGTACGGCCCAATGCGGTCAGTAACATGCTGACCTGGCCGGGTGCAGACTGATATAACGTCCAAAGGCCTCCGGGACTCTGAGGAGGAGCGCGGCGAGCCACAGAGGTTCAGGTTCCTCTGCCAAAATATTCGCGACACCGCCACACAGAGCTCACCTGTTACCTAACTTTGAGCAGACACTACGCCAGCATGATGCAGGACGGGCTGCAGATTGCTGGCACCCGTGGGGGAAGGGGGAGGGATCTCCCCCCCGCACACACATGCATCCACTTGAGTGTGTGACTTGCCAGTGGGCTGAGTTAATAGCCCAGGGATGGGGTGCAAGACCTTCATTTTTTTTAGCCCGGTGTAGACGGGCCTCCCAGAGAACTGGCAATGTCGCTCAATCGCGCCACGCAGCCAGGCCCAGTGTCTCCTGGCGGTGGCGAACAGGCTCAACGGCACAAGCCGGCGAGCCTCTCATCAGAGTCCGGGGAAAGTCTTCGCCATG